>ERZ772902.87-NODE-87-length-113918-cov-9.884791_pt1 | contig 113918 bp, 100 predicted proteins | sample MGYA00511470_ERZ772902 | MGnify/ENA primary metagenome ERZ772902 (study PRJEB29015, sample SAMEA2737717) | human gut metagenome | biome: human gut; feature: human-associated habitat; material: faeces | place: China | collected 2012 ... | reverse complement strand
GACATCTCTTGGATGAGCACGGAATCCCCTATCCGGAAGAATACGAAATAGACTAAATATTATTTAAGGGTCTGGTGTTATACCAGACCCTATCTCATACCCTCAAGTTAGCCCCTCATGAAAGCCCCTCACGAAGAACCCTCAACAACTATGCTATTTTTTATGCCAAACCCTCACGAAAGACCCTCAACAACTTTGGCAAACCCTCAACAACTTTGATTATCCCGAAATTTTCCTAAAAAAACTTCACAAAAGAGACTCTCTTTTTATTATCTATTTCTGATTTGCCGGTTCCATATTGACGGAACGTCCTTTGATCTTCACATTCTTCATGGCTTCTAATACTTCTTTGCCGTACTCTCTTGGCACTTCCACGAAGGTGTATTTGTCGTACATATCAATCGCACCGACGAGTTTTCCAGGCATTCCTGACTCACCTGCGATGGCACCTAAGATATCGCCCGGTTTCACGCGGTCTTTTTTACCGATGTTAATGAAGAGACGAACCATACCTTCTTCGGCTCCGGTGTTATCCCAGTCGATCTCGCCATTCTCTCTGTCGTTTTCCAGATTCACCTGACCGAGTGCCTGTTTTAAGAAGGCTGCTGCGATATCCATTGCGGTGTAATCGGAATCATTGACCTGCTTTTCGATGATCTCGATCATCTCTTTTAAATCTTCATTCTCAATGATCTCACCGATTCCCTGCATCACTTTCTCTGCCTTGATCTGTGCCACATCATCGGAAGATGGGATTGGCATTGCAAGGATCTTGGTCTTGCAGTAACGCATGATATCTTTTAACTTGTAAACCTCTTTTCCTTTTACAAAAGTGAACGCACGTCCGGTACGTCCTGCACGTCCGGTACGTCCGATACGGTGTACATAATACTCATCATCCTGTGGAATATCATAATTGAATACTGCTTCCACATCATCAACGTCAATTCCTCTCGCAGCAACATCTGTTGCGATCAGGATCTCCACACGTCCGGAGCGGAATGCTTTCATGACACGGTCACGCTGTGCCTGCTTCATATCGCCGTGAAGCCCCTCTGCCATATAACCGCGGCTCTTTAACTCCTCGGAAAGCTCGTCTACCATTTTCTTGGTATTACAGAATACGAGGGAAAGCTTTGGATTGTAGTAATCTAACAGTCTTGTCAGGACTTCGGTCTTGTCCTTGCGTTTGACATCATAATAATACTGCTCGATGCTTGGCACGGTCAGTTCTTTTTTTACCACCTTAATGGTCACTGCGTCATGCTGATATTTCTTTGTGATGTCTAAAATCGGCTTTGGCATGGTCGCAGAAAACAGAACCGTCTGTCTTCCCTCTTCCGGGATATATTCCAAAATCGTCTCGATATCCTCACGGAATCCCATGTTCAGCATCTCGTCCGCCTCGTCTAAAACAATCGTATTGACTGCCTCGCAGCGGATTGTTTTTCTGCGGAGATGATCCATGACACGTCCCGGTGTACCGATAATGATCTGTGCACCGCCTTTTAATGCCTTGATCTGACGGTTGATATCCTGTCCGCCGTATACTGGAAGGATTTTCACGCCATGCATATATTTGCTTAATTTGCGGATTTCTTCCGACACCTGGATCGCAAGCTCTCTGGTTGGTGAAAGGATGATCACCTGTGTCTTTTTATTATTTGGGTCTACTTTGTGAAGCACCGGGATACCAAAAGATGCTGTCTTTCCGGTTCCTGTCTGTGCCTGTCCGATCACATCGACTCCTGACATCACTACCGGGATCGCCTGACTCTGGATCGGAGTCGCCTCTTCAAATCCCATCTCTTTGATAGCACGGAGTACCTGTGGATATAAATCTAATTCATCAAATCTTACTGTTTCCATATATTTTCCTTTCGTGCGAATGCGCAGTCGTATACGTTAGCATATTGTCGCCATTTTGTCAACTATTTTGTCAGAATACCCGTATCACATCCGGCACGATCTATGTACCCCGGCTTCCATGAAAAAGAAAGCTGGGTTAATATGAAAAGCAATCGAATACTCCCTGTTTTTCATCCATATCCAAGCAAAATCCAGTCGTCGTACACTCCACATGTATTTCTGTTTTTCCCCTGTAAAAATGTGATATGCGCCGTCACCTCTAAAAAAAGCTGCCGTAGCAATAGTTCGATTGCGGATTGCTCATTATAACTTATGCCATTTTTCCTCTAAGGTTCCACTTTTTCCTGTTTTAAGGATAAATCCAGCTCCTGTCCGCGGATATCCGCAATACAGATATCATTTCTGCTTTTCTTCTTTACCTGATATAACAGCATATCTGCAGTATGTAGAAAATCCCAGCTCCTGTTTCCGTTCTCCGGAATTCCATACGAAATTCCCTGGGAGATCGTCACGATCGGCAATGCATTGGAATATAAATGCTCCAGTTTGAGATCCATAATATTCTGCCGCAGCGCGCCTGCCTTCGCATACACTTCCTCCGCACTTATACCCACATAAATGATAATAAATTCATCTCCGCCATATCTCGCGCAGAATGTCTGCCCATCTTCCATCTTTTTCAGCTCATTTGCAATTGCAATAATGCACTCGTCGCCCTGCTGATGTCCATAATTGTCATTATACTGCTTGAAAAAGTCAATATCTAAAATCTCCATTGCAAGCGGAAGCCTGTGCTCATAACAGTAATCTAATACTTTTTCCGAATAAGCATTCAGGCGGTAACGGTTTGCCAGTCCGGTCATCTGATCTGTCTCCGACTGTTTCAGCAGCTTCACATTGACTGCTTCCATCTCCCTGCGGCTCTCATTTGCACGTTCGAGAGAACTTCTGACATAAAGCATGTTGACGATCATATCTTTGTTCTCGCGCTCCATGATCTCGGAAAGCTCATAATACAGACCAGCTGCCTGCAGATAACCTGCATTGTCCTGATTCTTGCGGTAGCCTTTGATCTTAATGGAAATGACTCTGCGCTGCAGATTGATCACACCTGAATTTTTCACGATCTGATCCAGCTTCTCAACGATCATCCACAACACATCATCCCGGCCGATCTCCAGCATCAGCCCGCAAAAATCACAAAGGTCGTCAAATACCTCCATGATCTGCACATTTTTATTGATTATTTCTACAATCTCCTGAATCTGTGCATCTCGTCTCACATAATTGTGGGTCAGATGATAATATCTTGCCTTCAGGCAGTCCACATATAAAATGTCAATATCCTCATAATAAGACGCACATTCCGCATCCAGTTTTTCTATATAAGCATGTGTCTTATCTAACATCCCCTGCAACATATAGCAGCGTGCCAGATTCACGTAACTGGCCATCAGTCCGACATAATTTTCCTTCACATCCGGATTACTTCTGCAGTATGAATAAGCCTTTTCGAAATAACTTTGCGCCTCGTGATACACACCATTTTCCATGTACAGATTACCAAGATTCTGCATGATGCTGATCTCCATCTTAGTAATCCCATATTTGCGGCAGTAATTCAATCCTGTCAGATAGTAATCCATCGCTGCAGACACATTTCCCTTGTTGACAGAAGAGATTGCCATCAGGTTGTAAGACCTTGCGATCAGCTCCCACTGTCCGGTCTGTCCTAGCAGATGGATTGCCTGCGCAATGTTGCGGAACATGTGCTCTACATCATTCAGCAGATAGTAAGTTTCCCCACTGTAAAAATATGCAAAACCAAGAAGTGCCGCATCTTTATGTTCCTTTGCATACCGTTCTATATCAAGACAGCATTTGAGTGTATGCTCTGCGTCCTTTCCTCTGCTGTTCAAAACTTCCTGTTTCCATGCGTTTACCACGTCATTTGATCCATGAACTCCCATGCAGTCTCTTCCTTTCTGCCTGTTTTCGGTATTTCAATAAAATTTATTATAATCCAGAAATACCGTGTGTTCAAGAAAAAGGAAATTTTTGCTATTCAAAAAATTCGATCGGATCGACCGGTACCCCATCTTTTCGAAGTTCAAAATACAGGTTACTGCCCTCAACAGAATAATATTTTGTCGGTTCCGTCACATAACCGATCACATGACCTGCCTCCACATAGTCTCCCACTGCAAACTCCGGTTCCTTAAGCTGTCCGTAGACTGCGAGATACCCATCTCCCAAATCTTCTGTCACGGTACATCCTGTCACTTCATTTGTCTCAATACTCTGGATTTTTCCTTTTGCTACCGCATAAACTTTGCTGTTGACATCCCCGGCAATGATGACCGCCGGATTGTATTTGTACTGGTCTAACGTCGCAAAATACACCGTCGAGTCCATGCTGTAATCTAAGATCACATTTCCTTCCATCGGCCATAAGATGCCATCTTCCGCAGCAAAATGGAGTGCCTGGGAAGTGTTTCCTGTCGGTGCCACCTCTTCCTGTCCACTGTCTGCTTCCTCACTCTCCTTTTCTACCTCTGCTGTCTCTGTGCTCTGTGTCTGCGGTTTTAAGATAGAAGCAACCTGATCTGCCTCTGTCTCTTCCTCCATTGCCACATTCTGGTTCTCCGTGTCCATCTCTGCTGCAATTTCCTGTTCTAACTGCTTTCTCTCCTGTTCCTGTCCTCTGCTATATAAAACAGTCATGCCGACTGCTGCAAGGATTACCAGCGTGCCTGCAATGATATACTGTTTTTTCTGCCAGAAGGCTGCCCATCCGTGATTCTTTCTCATATTTTTCACCGTCCATTGTTTATTTAGCAGAATACATTTCCTGCTATTAACAATAGTGTTGCCACATTCAGACGGTTTATTCACAGTAATTGGAATCGTTTTTCATTCCACATTTTCCAGCTCTGTACCGGGAAAAAAATACTGTAAAATTTTTCTGTAATCCTCCCCTTTTTCAGCCATTTTCTGTGCTGTATACTGGCTCAGGCCAAATCCGTGTCCATGTCCCTTCGTTACGATCCGGATCTTGCCCGGTTCCAGTTCTGTCACGTTGAAATTTGCGGATTTTAAGCCAAGTTCCCCACGCAGTTCCTCTCCTGTGTAGGATTTCCCATTCATCTGCGCCTTTGTGACATACCCGGCACTATCCTTCTCTTCGATCGTGATCTCCCGATCCAGATACAGCACCGAAAGATAATCCGGCGCCTGTGCATCCTCATAACATGCCACACCTGAAAGGTAGGGCATATCCGAATCCGGATATAATTCTTCCATATTTCTTGTATTGCCCGCACTCACTGCATGGTATGCCGCATATATGTAATGGTTCCGGTACTGCAGCGTCTCTCCGTCTGTCTCCTGTATCGCCTCCTTTATCTTCCCTTCTGCCTCGGAAAAATAGTCGCCCCACAGCTCCTGTAATTCGCCCATTGTCATACTCCCCGGAAGTTCTGTCCCCATCTCCTCTGCTGCCTTAAGGTTTGTGCGGGCGATCACACACTGGGCTTTGATGCATTCCTCCGGTGCATCTGCGCTTATCTCCTTTGCGACAATGCAAAAAAGCATGTCCGCATCCTCCTCTTTTTCCGCTGTCCGGTTTACATTTCCCAGCAATTCTTCCAGCTGCATTTTCTGGCAAAAAATGGTGAGGAAAAGTGGTATGAGCAGCAAGAGCAGAAGTATGGTCAGCATCGTGTTTATTCTTTTTGCCAAGTTTTTTCTGTGCATAAAAAATCTCCATCCCATATACAAGTATATGAGACGGAGTCAGCTTTTATGAATCAAATTTTATCCGGAGTTCCTGTGGAAAGTTTATGACTGACCTCAGGGATTCTGTTGTCTGCAAAAGGTTAGGATACACCGATACGAATATGACAGGTGCTTTCGAATGTAAATGCTCGGCTTGTTGATTTGTCTGATGTCATGTTTGGACTTTCTGATTATTTATGTTCATTCAGAGCTGGACACTTCACGCCAAATGTGCGCCCGGGACAAACTCATTGCGAAAGAATCGTGCAGGAGTTAATACAGCAATATCAGCAGTTGTCCAGTCAAAAATTATCTGAACAGCTTAATTTTTGACTGGTTATAAACAATGCTGATAGCTGTATTTACTCCTGCCAGATTCTTGAGTTGAGTTTGTCCCGGGCGCACATTTGACGCGGAGTGTTCAGCTATGAATGTACATAAACCGTCAGTCCAAACATGACATCGGACAAATTTACACAATCCTCACGAATTTTCATTCGAAAGCACCTGCCATATTCGTATTGGTGTATTTTTACGTTATGATCAGACAACAGAATCTTTGAGGTCAGGCATAAACTTTTCACAGGAACTCCAGACTTCTATTATATTTTGCTGCCGATGATGTTGCTGAGCTGTGCGAACTGCTGAAGTGTCAGTGCTTCGCCACGGATGGTGACCGGAACGCCAAGTTCCTCAATGCTTTCCTGGATCACTTCTTTGGAAAGATGAATGTCCGGCGCATTGTTCAAGCCATTGGCAAGCGTCTTTCTGCGCTGATTGAAGGATGCACGGATGATCTTAAACATTAATTTTTCGTCATTCACCTGCACCGGTACTTCTTTATGTCTTGTGAGACGGATCACTGCACTTCCTACATTTGGGCGGGGCATAAAACAGTTCGGCGGAACGATCGCAACAATCTCGGGTTTCGCATAATACTGCACTGCAAGGGAGAGTGCCCCATATTCTTTCGTTCCCGGCCCCACCTGCATACGGTCTGCCACTTCTTTCTGCACCATGATCGTAATGCTGTCGATCGGCACATGGCTTTCAAATAATCCCATAATGATCGGTGTCGTGATATAATATGGAAGATTCGCCACAACTTTGATCGGCTTTCCTCCGTTTTTTTCCTCTGCCAGCTTATTAATATCTACTTTTAAAATATCATCATTGATGACTTCCACATTGTCGTATGCGCTGAGTGTGTCTGCCAGGATTGGGATCAGATTTTTATCAATCTCCACTGCTGCCACTTCTCTTGCATTCTCGCAGAGATACTGCGTCATTGTGCCGATTCCAGGCCCGATCTCCAAAACAAAATCATCCTTTGTGATTCCGGACTCCTCAATAATCTTCTCAAGCACATGCGTATCGATCAGAAAGTTCTGTCCAAACTTCTTCTGAAAATTAAAATTATATTTCTGTAAAACCTCTATGGTATTCTGTGGAATTCCTAACGTTGCCATATACTGCCTTTCTCTTCAAATAAACGATCTAAAAACTCTGCATACAGGCGGTTAAATGTTTCATGAAACGTAACTGCCACATTTGCATCCTGATTTCCAGACATCTGTGCCTCCTCAAAAATAGCAAAGGCTGTCTCATATAAATCCGGGTTTTTGTCATAAAATACTTCTGTCAGACCATCCTGAAAGGCAAACTGCGCCTCCTGGGAAAGATTGTCCTTAAAATCCTCTTTGGAAATGCATCCACCCTCCTCGTAATCGGACAAAAAGATGTGTCCGCCTGCGGAGGTTACGAAATCCTCAAATGCCTCTTTTACATCCTCATAAGTTACCGGGACATAATTTTCCTCCCAGTAACGGTCAAATGTTTCTCTATCCGGAAATGCTGCTAAAATATCTTCCATACCTGCGCTCCTTTGTGTTTTCTGCTCCATTTATACTATCATACTTTACAATCGTTCCGCAATAATGTATACAGGGTTGGCTCTAAGTGAAATTCCCTGCACATGTTTTCCACTTCCGCCAAATATTTTTTCTTCGCAGAGGACGGTAAGACCGGGCGGCGGACCGCACGGATCAAAATATTTTTCGGTGTGTGTTCCAAGTCAATAAATTCCAGCAGCTGGGTTTTGTATCCGCAGCACTCCAAAAGATTCGCCTGGATCGCATCTGTTGTCAGCGCTGAAAAACGCTCTTTGATAATGCCGTATCTTGTAAGCAGGGAATAATCCTCACTCTGGATCTGCTTATTCACCTCATGCTGACAGCATGGTACGGAAAAAATCATTTTTGCATTCCATGTGATTGCATTATAGAGTGCAAAATCTGTCGCAGTATCGCAGGCATGGAGCGTCACGACCATATCCACGTCAAACGGCGTCTGAAATCCATTGATGTCACCAAGCTCAAAGCGCAGATCGTCATAGCCATATTTCTCCGCCGCCCGGTTGCATTTTTCGATGACATCTTTTTTCAGGTCGAGTCCAAGCATCTGCACTTTCATATGCCGGATCTCTGTAAAATAATAATACATGATAAAAGTCAGGTAAGACTTTCCGCATCCGAAATCAATGATGTGTATTTCCTCACCTTTATATTCCCGGATCGCATCATCGATCATCTCGATAAAACGGTTGATCTGGCGGAACTTATCATACATGGACTTTACTACTTTTCCCTCTCCGGTAAAAATACCCATATCCACCAGCGGAGGGATCACCTGTCCCTCATCCAAAATATAATTTTTCTTCCGGTTATGTTCTGTGACTGTGTCTGGTGCTTCTTTTGAAGCTTTCGCCCTGAGTGTCACCGCACCTTTCTTTGAGATCAGAAGACTGTATTCTCTTTTCTCATCCCATGCATTTACCTGCAGGAATGTATCATGTATGGCTTCCATCAAAAAGCCCTGCAGATCTTCTGCGCCAAAATTATCGTGAAACACCTGTTTCTCTGTATACTTTGCCGCCTGATAGCCATCGCCTTTCTTCTCCACCACGATCTTTTTGTACGGACAGTCTTTCGCCATCGGCTTACTGATAATTATTTTCATGAGCGGATTTGCTGACAGCTTTTCGATTGCCGCAATCCAGTCCTCATTCGCCTCAAATGTCTTTTCTTCTCCCTCTTCATTTACGAGAATCACAAGACATTTTTCTTTTTCTCCCGGCTGCCGCTCTTCGCAGCCGTATTCTCCATCAAAAATCTGTTTTAGTTTCCACATGATCTATGCTCCTTACTGGGATTCGGAAATACATTCCTGTTCCAGCTTTATTCCTTTTTGTAACATATAAGTGATGAGTTTTCTCTCTTCGTCCGGCAGTTCCATTTTTTCTAACTGCATCAACCGCTTTTTGTCATTTTCTGTCAATGGCTTCGCATAATCCTCATACTTTTTCAATGTTTCAATGTCCATTTGAAACATTTGAAATGGGATCCCTGTTTTTCTTTTCAAGTGTTCTAAAATATAAAATCCACCTGCATCCAGATCTCCAAAATGATAATACTGTGCATCCGGCAATTTCTGATAAATCTGCATCAGCAGATTTCGTCTGCTGCGATCATGATAACCGCCAAGATAGATCACCAGACTGTGTTCCTGTTTAAAACGGTAAAAAGAAGTCAGATTTTCAATTGTGAATACTTTATCAATCGTCTGATCCGGACAGATATCCGGTACATCCTCCTCACTCCCCACCGCAACAGCGATTCCTTCCGGGAAAGCACTGATATCTGCAGCCTGCTTCCCGGCGCTGTAAATCTGTACGTTTCCCTTCATATACACATAGCCCGGCGTTTTATAAATCTGATACTCCGCAAGAATTTCTTCATTTTCAAATCCTGTCAGTTCTTCATTTTCCTCCCGGAATATTTTACAGATTTTTGGGATCAGTGTCTCGAATACTTTGCTGTCATGAAAATGTTCTATGGAAAATTCCCTGATATAACATTCTTTCCTATTCTGCTCTACTTTATCTAAGGTGTCGATCAGTTGTTCTGTTTTCCTGTGATCCATGATATCGAGATATTCTTTTACTGACTGTTCGCTTTCCAGCCGCATTATCATGTGGGACAAAAAGCTTCTTGTTATCTCACCCTGCGTTTTCTGATAAAACTGCTCCAAAATCTGTTTTGTACGTGCCTCGGCTTCCCTCTTCGGCTTCCTGCCAAGCTTCTCATATGCCTCTTCCACATGATCCTCACAGAGTACAAGCTTCTCGATAATATATCCGGGCTTCTGGTTTTTCCATGCGATCGCGACCAGTCCCTCACGCTCCATCTGTTCTGCGGCTGCGTGAATGGTTTCTATCTCAAGCGAGCTCTCATCGAAATACTTTGGCATCGTCTTCTTATTGAACGGAAATGCAATATGGATCGCTCTCTGGTTTTCTCCTCTGGAAAGCTTACTGTTTTCGTATTTATCCAGAAGATAATTCAATATCTTATTTTCGACCGGATGCATAACGATACTCCTCCACGAAGCTTACTTTATCGTCTGTCAGTACTAATAATGTCTCCTGCATTTTCGGACCGATATACTGGATTTTATCCGGCGGCGCTGCGATCACGATCTGAAGCGGCAGTCTGTTCATAAACTCAAGAACAGCCCCGATCCTCTCATCATCCATATTGTTAAATGCCTCATCAAACATCACCAGCCCGATCGCCTCTCCACCGATATTATTATTGTATAACTGGACAAATGATGCGGCTACCGTCACATAGAACGGGGTCTGTGTCTCGCCTCCGCTCTTTTCTTCACAAACCTTAGAGTAAAGAGAATAGCTGCCATCCTCATGTGTGATCTTAATATCATAATCCATATAGGTGCGGTAATCCGTAAATTCATCTAATGCCTTGATCCCATTGTCCTGATCCAGTGCGAGCTTTGAAAATAGTTCATCAATGACTTCCTTATGATTCTCATGAAACAGACCGCTGAAAATGGACTCTCCCTGCACTACATTAAAATCATCCATGATCATATCATAATATTTTCCATAGCTTTTGCTCGGCAAATATAAAAATTCATATCTTTCATTGCTGAAGGTGATATCTTTCAATGCCTTATTGAGTTCTTTAAACTCTCCCTGTGCCTGCTTCATATTTTCCTGAAGCTTGGATAAAAACTGTTCCCGGAATTCTTCCTCTGCCGATAATTTTGCTTTTCTTACTTTTTCTTCATAATTCAGAAGTTCGGAGTTCACCAGTCTCTCCTGGACTGCCGCATACTCCGGATATGCTTCTAACGTAGCTGCTGCACCAAAATCAAATGCCGTTTTGTAATCGTACATCGCACTTGTCATTTTCTTATCCGCATTCTCTTTTGTTGTATTATTCGCCTTACGTCTCCGGTCAAAATTCTGCCGGAACTGCTCTAATGTCTTATCACCGGTCTGTTTTTCGTATTCTTTCTTCCAGAGCACGATCTCGTTTTCTGCTTTCTGGGCAATGTCTGTGATCAGTTCATTCTTGTGTATGCACTCATCCTCGCACTCCACAAGCCTGTCTTTTGCATTGCTTATTTTCAGTTCGCAGGCTCCGCTTTCCCTGTCACTTTTGGAAATGTGGCTTTTCAGTTCCTCACACTCTTTCCGCATTTCATCCGCACGGATCTGCTTTTCGATCATGGTCGTATTCTGCTGCAGATTACGGATCTCCGTCTCACATTTTTCAATCTCAAGTCCTGTCCTTTTCAGTTCTGATACAATTGTAATCCTATACTTCACATCTGTATCATCATCCCACTCGAGCCATTGCAGCGTCACTTCCATATGTGTCATACGGTCTTTGCATTCTATTTTCTGCCGGTTTAAATCCTCCTTTTTCTGCAGTGCCTGCTCATACTGGACTTTGAATGCATTCTTGCCGATAAATGGAGTTGTATAGATTTCCGGTCTGATCGCAGATGCGACATGATTCTGATAGCGCATGCAATTTGGTGTGATAGAAACCGGATACTGTTTTAATTCATCCACTCTCTTACACATATGTACCTTACCAAGAACCATATTCACATACCGCTTCGCATAAATACTCTTCGACTCCACAACTGTTGCCAGACTTCCTGCCGGAGCAATATCATATTCCTCGAGTTTGCCGGAATTGATCAGTCCCACACCGTATGCTTTCTTTTCTCTTCTCAGTTTTTCGTAAATACCAAGGGCAATGTCAAAATGTTCCGGCTCTACCAACACATAAAATCGCTGTGTATTCAGATAGCCCTCCACTGCATTTCTCCATGTCTCATCCGTGATTTCTAACATTTCACACAAAATCCTCGGCTTTGCCGTCCTTCCGATCTTGAGCAATTCCTGCTCCACACGCGACATCAGAAGCTGGACTGCCGAGGGATAGGAAAACCGGTGCTGTTTCAGATTACTGATCCGCTGCTCTGTCTCCTGCAGGTCTGCTGCGATCTCATTCAGCCGGCTTTGGATCTCTAAATTTTTCCTCTGCAGTTTTGTACTCATATGCTTCTTGTAAGCGATCGCCCGGTCAATCAGTTCCTGTGCACTAACAACGTCCTCCGTATCCTTCAGCCGGTGTAGCAGCTCATCATACTGCTTCATGCATTCATCCACATCCGGTATTTCAAGCAGTCTTTTTACTTTCTGTCCTGCTTTTTTTCCGCTCTCTAACAGTCTTTTCTTTTCCTGATATTGTATTTCTTCTTTTTCCTGTAATTCTTTCAGATATTTTTTCTGCTTTTCCAACGTCTGGAAATCTGAGTTGGCGTTCAGTTCCGCTAAAAGCAGTGTGCGGACTTCCTCCTTATTCTCCAGTTCCTTTTTCATGCTGCTGCACTTTGCATTCAGCTGTTCCAGACGGTAACTTTCGCGCCTGATCTCATCCTGCAGAACGCCGATCTGTTCTTTGGTCAGATCCAGATCCGACTGTGCCATAAAATATTCATACATCCGGTCAGATTGTATACAATCCACCACTGCTTTGTGGTGGCATTCGATCTCTGACAGTTTTTCAATTCTGTTTTTCACACCCTCCAGCGTTTTTTCCAGCTCCTGATAGCTTCTTACATTTTCGCGCAGATTGTCAATATTGACTTCTTTTTCATCCAGCACATAGGAATAGACAAAGTCCTTGATATCATCAATCGGTTTAAACGCCAGCGCCTTTGGGATCAGCTGAAAGAACTTATCCTCGATTCTTCCAAAACGCTGTTTGATCATTTTTTTGCCTTCTGCGTTCGTCTTTGCAAATAATTTGATGTTTTTATTGTTAAACGACCTAAATTCTGTGATGGTCCGTGGTCTGTTTCCGATCTTAAACATCTCATCCTCTAACATCACATTGTCCATGAGATAACGCACGACTGTCTCCTGCCCTTCAGTTGCCGAATCGATCACTGCTCCGATGACAAAATACTTTTCCTTGCTCTCCTCATAAAATTCCAATGCGACATGCGCACTGATCTCTCCGGTTCTCTCATAAGGATGATTTTCACGTCCGGTCTTACACCGGATATAACCGGTCAGCTTTCTCTTGCCGTTCTCATGTGCAGCCTTATTAAAATGATTTGTGGAGCAGGTCACAACAAATTGGATCGCATCTAAAAGTGTGGATTTTCCGGCTCCATTTTCGCCGGAAATCAGAGTTGAGTCCCCAAAATCTATCGTGACATCCGAGAAACGATGCCAATTAATCAGCTTCAGTCTGGTCAGTTTCTTCATCTTTTAATTTTCCTTTCCTATAACTGTCCACTTTGTCGTATACACTCTTGATATCCTCTACCCTCACTGCCATCAGGATGGAATTATAGATCAAAACTCTGGACTCCTCATTTTTCAGATCCGAATCCAGCAACTCAATCAGCTGATATCTCCGGAACAGACGGAGTGCATTTCCCATCGTCGTCTTATCGATCATTTTGTCACGGATCTTCAGGCTTAAAAACTTGTCCTGAATATCGCCCAGATTCACGATGACTTCATCGCTCACAGACAATTCTCTTTTCTTCTCGTCAAACAGAATACGCAATATGAGTAAAATAACGGACTCATATAATTTTAAATTCTGCCGGTTTGTATTCAGGGCGTTGGTAAGCTGCACAACGCCATATTCTTCGTTTATTTCTAATCTGTAGCCGAGTACTCCAAGTAATTCTTCAAACTTTTCTTTGTACTTTTGTATAAAATAGAAGTCACTTCTTGTTGCCTGATTCTGTCTGCATATAAAACATACATTAATCAGTTTATTACATATTCTGCGGAATTCATCCTGATCCTTCTGCAGCATGCCATTTAATAAATCCATTCTGCTCTCCCTCTGCTATGCGCTGTCAGCGTTTTATGATTGCAAAATCCGGGAAATCAAACTCTCCACTGATTTTATTCGCACCTTCTGCCTTTTCAATCCGATATCGCATCTTTTTTCTGGAACCATACAGTCTGACATAGATCAGCCTGATAAAATCATCCATTGTTTCCATCGGAAGCTCAGACGCATAGATTTTTTCCCTGTCTCCTAATTGTTCTTCTACAAACCGCTCTATCCGTTCCGGGCTTAAAATGCGCTGCATCTTTTCGGTCATCTTCCGAAGCTTTTCCTGCCGGAGTTCCACATCCGGCATTACTTCTGTCAGTTCCTGCGGATGAAACTCTTTCTTTCCCTCGATCGGGCTGTAAAACGATTTCTCATCAATAAAACTGCTTCCAAACAGCCTCACCAGATTGTCCAGATACTCGATCTCATAAATCCCATTCAGATCCAGCTGGCTCTGTTCCATCTGCTCTCCAATGTATAAAAGGATTTCTTTCATCTGTCCTCTGACATCTTCCGTCCCTGCCAGCAGAAACTTTGCACGGTTTACCGCCGCCCTCTGGTATTGTGTGTTTTTCCGGTTGATCTCTGCCAGAATATCATCCATATTCCGGAACGCTTCCACAATCTCATGCAATGTCTGATATACCAGTTCTTCTGCCTGCCCGACCGGTATCTCCCGGATCGCTGCCAACTCTTCCGACGTCTTTGCGATATAACGTGAGCTATGCCCATTTGCTTCCAGCCGCTCTATGATCTCCGGCCGGAACTTTGACACATTGTCTGAAGTCAGTAATCTGTGGTAAGCTTTATCTACAATATTCGTAATATAATCATTAAACAGCGCATTCATAATCTCCGCTACGGTCTTATGCTTTGTCAGTTCATCAATGTAATGCTTGATATTCGAATTGAGGTTCTTTAGTCCTGTGATCAGCATATCCGTATTATCCCGGATCTGCTGTAACACAACAGCCGGATGATCCGTATTGGTCCGCACAAGACTGTAAATGGTATAAATATAGCCCTGATATTCCACCTTTCGTCCGTCTGAAATCTCAAGAAGCGTTTTCATGACTTTTACGGCATAATCATAAAAATTGACTCTCTGCACATAACTCTTATCCGTCTCAACCTCAAGCCAGCCGTACTTCCCCAATAAGCGCAGCATCTCATTTGCCTTTTTTCTGGAATCCATGCCATTTATGTCATCTTCCTCAAATTCCGCTGCCTGATTCTGTTCAAAATAAAACTGTAATTCATCCACAAGGATTTCTCTCTCGATCCCAAAGGAAAGCTGTGCACTCATTGCCTGAAACAACCGGCACAGACAGTCCCAATATACAAGTCTGTTCGGCGATGCCAGCGGTGTGAAAAATTCTTTTGGAATAATACCAAATAATGGATTGGTCTGCTGTGCCTGTGCGTCATCCATATCTGAAACTCCTGTCCTTCCCTCTATTATGCCATGGTGATCCGCTCAATTTTGCAGGAATGTTTTTTATAATCGTCCTTCTTTAACTCTTTGCTCTCATAATTGATCCCAACAAGTATCACTTCGCCCCTGTAATCCTTCAGGCTTTCGACATACTGTTTTCTTTTGATCTGTGTGATCGCTGCTTCCGCTGTCTGATTCCATTTCAGCTCTACAACGATTGCCGGTGTCTGTGTCGTTTTTCTTGGAACAAACACCATATCTGCAAATCCTTTTCCTCCGGCAAGTTCCCGGTATACTACATAATTCTTCTTCGCTGAATAATACGCAAGTGCGATCACACATGCCAATGAATTTTCATCATTATAGGCAAGTATGGATGTATTCTCCTGATGTGCATTCTCTATCATCCGGGCAACCGTTTCTTCCTCACCGCGGATTGTGGCTGCAAGCAGCTCTTCGGATTTCCGGATTGCGTCCATAACCGGTTCCCAGCCACCATCTTCAATACAATTAATAAATTCCTTCTGTACTTCCTGATTCGGGATATGAACGGTACATGTATCAAAATCATAAGTCAGATATCCCAGATGTACCAGAAGTGTCAAGACATCATCTGCACTTGCAAATGTAGTCATATCATTCTGAAATTTATCTGGATTTATCTCAATAGAACTTCCCGCAATCAGTCTCGTTACAAGTTCTTTCAAATTATACATATCCATCTGGATATACTTTTTTAATGCCTCATAAGTCTCTGTTTTGGTCCAATAGCTGTCAAAATCATGTCCTGAAAGTGACATTACGACTGATCTCGGATTATAAATCTGTATCCCTTTTAAATCATAACCGTCATACCACTGTTTCATTTTATCATATGACATGTCATACTGCGGGCACAATTCCTGCACTTCCTGCTCCGTAAATCCTGTAAATTCTGCCAGCTCACGCTGATTGGTCATGGAATATTCATCAAACATATTAAGGGCAGAATGTTCTCCATATTTTTTAATCGGAAGGATTCCGGTCATATAAGCCAAAATGCAATAAGGCTGGTTCTTTAACAAATCTCTCAGGAAATTCAGATACAATTTTTGTGCTTCTGTATCTTCCCCTTTTACACGGAAAATGCAATCCCACTCATCAATAATAAAAACAAAAAAGCTGTGTGTCTGTGCATAAATCTCTTCTATCACAGACACTAAGTCTTCTTCGTAGTACGTCACATCTGCAAATTCCCGCTTCAATTCGCGTGTTACTTTTCGTGAAAGCAATTCCAACATCTCATGTATTGTCTCTGTCCGCCCCAAAAACTGCTGGATGTTTAAATGAATGACATTATATTTATTTAAATGTTCTTTAAAACTGCTGTCATCTGCTATTTTAAAATTTTCAAACAATTCCTTCGAATCGCAGCCTTTGCTGTAATATGCCACCAGCATATTGGCTGCCATTGATTTTCCAAAACGCCGTGGTCTGCTGACACAGATGTTTTTATGTTCACCAAAAAGTTGTGAATTTGTAAATTTAATCATCTCAGTTTTATCAACATATATTTTAGAATGAATCGCTGCATTTCGAAATTCTTCATTCCCCGGATTCAAATAAAGTCCCATTTTGACCTCCTTTGCTGTGACGATCAGTCCACGATCAACACGGTCTTTCCTTCAAATGCAAAACCGTACTCTTTAATCTGGTTTACTGTAATTCCTTTCATTTTCAGTTCTTCGCTGTATTTTCTTTCCCGGATCTGTGTGATCGCAGACTGCGCTGTCTCTTCCAGACTTTTTTCTTTTCTTGTGCTGCGCACTTTAAATTCCAGAATCACTGCGTTATCCTTTCCCGGATTCTTTGGTTCAAGCATGACATCATATCTTCCAAAACCACTTTCCCGGTTCGATTTCAGATAATATCTGTCCTGCAGATCAACAAGCAATCCTAACACAAATCCATGATAAAACCGTTCCGGTTCTGCTCCCGATGCTCTGTCTCCGGTATCAAAATAACTGAATGTCTGCAAGGCCACCCGGTTCATATATTCATTCATCGCATCCACATCACCGGCAAACATTGCTTTAATAAAGTCGTTGTAATCCGGTCTCGCCATTGCGAACCAGTCATGAATCATTCGATGGAACATCAGTTTCACTTCCAGATTCGTAAGTGCCAGCTGATACTTTGGCTCAGTTCCCTCCGGAATATCCTTGTACTTTTCATAAGAGAGGACTTTTAAGTAACCACTTGCCAGCAGAAGGCTCCACACCGCCTGTTCATTACCGTTGAGCTGATCATAAACAATCTGTTCATCAATTTCTGACCATATACACTCTCCGCAAAGCAGCTTTTCGAATTTACTCTTGATATTGCGGTTTCCCTCACGGACTAATTTTGCCACCAGACTGTTTGCACTTGTATTTGCCCAATATGTTGTGTACTGCTGTGAATCAAGATAATTTAAAATTGACCACGGATTATAAATATCTTTATATTCCCCGAAAATAAAACCATCATACCATCTTTTCACTTCGCTCTTTTCACTGTCCAGTCCACACTTTCCCAATGCTTCAAAGACCTCTGGCTCTGTAAAACCAAATGTTGTGGCATATTCATCAGATGTCGTTGTAACTACTTTCAGATTATTCAAATCGGAAAAAATAGACTCCTTGCTCACCCGTGTGATGCCTGTCATAATGCCACGTTCCAATGCCGGATTTGTCTTGAAAGTTGAATTAAAAAGACTTCTTGTAAATGTCACCAGTTCGTCCCAGTAACCATCTACAAAAGCTTCCTGCATTGGAGTATCATATTCATCCAATAAAATGATCACTTTTTTCCCATAATATTTATATAAAAATCCTGATAAATAGTTTAACGAAAGCGTAGCATCTACATAGTCCATATGATTCATGATTTTCTTATACAGATTCACTTCTTCCTTAATCAAAGCATTGCTCTCTGTTATAAAATCAAATTTGAAATATAATTGTGCAATAAGGTCGCAGATTTTCTTTTGTGTCAATTCATAGGTTGGTTCTTTTATATTTGCAAATGAAAGACTAATGACCGGATATGTTCCCTGCAAATTGCGGTATTTCTCGTCATTCCAGATTTCCAGCTCCTCAAACAGATCAGATCGTCCCTCATATTCCATTGAGAAAAACTGCTCCGTCATGCTCATGGTCAACGTCTTTCCAAAACGTCTTGGTCTCGTGATCAGTGTAACACTGTCACCACTATCCCACCATTCCTTTAAAAAGGCTGTTTTATCCACATAAAAATAATGGTTTTCTATCAATGTTGAAAAATCCTGCACTCCAATCGCAACATTCACTGACATATTCTGCCTCCTTTTTGCTATCTTTGAAGAAAGCCTTTAGACTTATTATAATCTAAAGGCCTTGTGATCATCCTATGATATTTACTTTAAAACAATCGAAAGGCTCTCGCATATGCCATATGAAATGAATATTCGCCGCCCTTCTTTACTTCAGGCTGCATGTTTGCATAATTACGTTCCTTATATGACCAAAACATTTTATTCTTCCGCTTGCCATTTGGCAAAGTTTCATATATTTTATAACAAATGATATTCGTATCATATAAAAGCTGTAAGGCTTCACTCGCAGTCTCCATAAACGGTGGAATCTTCCGTCCTAATTCTCTTAAATACTTTATATATTCTAAATGTTTTTCCTCAAAAAATTTATAATTGAAATTTCTATGCCCCTGAAAATAATCAAAGAATATACTAAAATTATTATAATCTGAATCATCCATATAAATTAACATATAATCTTTCAATTCGCCTTTTAAATACGTCGAATAATTGGATAAAATACCTTCAAAATCAGAATGTTTAAACTGCGTACCACTTGTTGCATCAACCATCTCGTTTAACATGGTTAAAATATCTCTTGGTTTGTATAAGGAATACCTCAAGAATTCAACAAACGGATTATCTGGTGCTTTCCATTTTTCCTGATATTCCACCTTGTATGGAAAATAATAATTCCAGCATTCTCCCAGTTCATATGAATAATCCTGCTGCTTCATAAAATAATCGTCTGCAATCTTAAATAACTTTGAATCAATATATTTGCGATAAGAAGTTACCCAATTTAACAACACCGAATTATTTCTAAGCTTCTGATTCATATTATGAACTGGCATTTTATACATAATGTCCGGTCGGATCAGCAACATAATTTTGATCTGTTTCTCTTTCAGGAATGATTGATTCATTTCTAAAACTGCATTTACCAGTCCAACCAAACACTCAAAATACTGCTCATTATCAATATCTCTTGGTCTTGCATCAATGCCATCCACAAACAAAATCGTTGGTTTTTTCAAATTAACACTCATAAATGCTTTTTCAAAACCATCTCTTATCTTCAAAAGACTAATCTGAAAACTCTGTTCCACATACTTCTGGGACGTTTCCGCAGATGCCTTAGTTCCAGTTGAAAACAGCCCCTGTTTCATCATCGAATTAATAGATGCAGAGGCATTGTCAACAAATTCAAAGGCATTCACAAATTCCGGTTTAAAAGCATCACTATAAAAAACATCTATTGCCTTCGATAATTGTTTATACTTAATGCTGCTGAAAAAAGTCTCACCATATTCTTTTCTGATCTTTTCTGCAAGAATCAAATAAATCAAATTAATCCATACATCTTTGAAACTTGAAAGTTCCAATGCTTTCTGTCTTTTCATATTAAGAAATCTCTGATACAGCGTATTTTCCACAAGTGAAATGGAACAAAAACTATTTATCTTATCAGATTTCGACATATACACCGAATATGCTGTTTTTCCAGATCCTTTTTCTCCAATCAAAAAATATTTATCCGGTTTGCAAATTTCTTCTACAATATCGTCTACCAAAAATATTTTTTCAAACAGATCTGTATCTTCATTTCCGGCAATGTAGTAATCGTATGCATCACCTTTTACCTGTTGTAATTCCTGAATTTTTTTCATAGTATTTCTTTCTGGCAAATCAAAACTCCTCCAACATAAAACTGTCGTTACTCCATACCTTTTTAGTTAATTATCATTTATAGTAGTATAACCCATCTTATTCGCAAATGAAATAGTTCCCATAAAAACTTTATATTTTTCCTAAAATGAATTTTCTCATATATTGGAAATTTTGATTGACGTATCTTCTGTTCTTATGTATAATAAATCAAGCCGACAAACAAGAGAATCAATTCCTTGTTCGGTGTATATAATAATTAAGAGAACATAGAACATTAAATGTTCTTTAACATGAAAGAGAAAAGCTAGCGATGTTCTTGGTTATACCAGGAAAGGTTCACTAGCTTTTCTTTCATTAGAATTATGCTCTTGAATGTATATCGCCAGTTTTCCTTCCGCTGGAATATTTTGTCCTTTAACATATTTGAACACTGGAAGAAGTCTTGTTCTTACAACACCTTCATCGAATATTATTGATTTCTTCTTGCACATGAACAATCTCTAAGCCAAGCATTCACCTTTATATCTCATAATCAGCATATTCCGTCAACCCACTTATAATTTTAAGTAACTCTATCAACGGCGAACCGTCTCGCCCTTGTATAAATTTATTATATCTAGGTCTATCACACATGTTCAATCCAATCATGAGTGGTACAATACATAAAAAGCAAAATTGTCTACCTGTTCCATCTGAAAATGCGAATAACCATTGGTCATGTTCCTTATGCGTTGGTTTATATGCAACAGTCTTTGCCACTCTATAAAACTTTGCAATTTCTCTCAGTCCCATATTGAACATCTCTACAACTTGCTTACATACACTTTCATATACCCACGAACCATTTTCCAAACCTATGCCATCATAAAATCTACGCATATCCGGTTTAGGCAATTCTATTCTAAAATCAAAAAATCTTTCCAAATATCTGCATGCATCAAAGTCATTACCATAAAATTTACGTATCGTATGTTGCAATTCATCCATGTTGAGAGAAAATATGAACGTTATTCTTTCATTCCCAAAATAATGTTTTATTCGCTCAAGCAGGTGAATAGCATAATCCGGCTTACATCTATCCAATTCATCTATAAAGACAACCATTCTATTGCCTCGTTCCGGCAATATAGATTCAAAAAACGCAGCTATCTTCGATTCCAAATCTTTTGCTTTTTTTATGTTTTCCAATGGAGGTGTTCCCCTCAATGAATCCAAAACGCCTTTTACTGTTCTGCCTGTAAAACAATCCAATACATTTCCTGCTAAATCCAATATTCCTCTTTCATTTTCCAGACTTGTCAGCCCATCAATTTCCTGCAAAATCGCCAATACCAAGGAAAGTACTGGATCCTCATCATTGTCATTCATCCACGCATCATAATATACTGTTACGAACGGTTGTATTTCTATCTCCTGTTTTTTTCTTAGTTTTTCCCATGTTTTTTTTATTTCTTCTCTATGTTCAATATTCTCATAATATGGGTTAAACGCTTCCAGTACCAACTTCGTTTGTTTTACAAAGAAAGTTTTTCCTTCACCCCATCTAGCATTAAGTGCAATTACATTTCCACTATCCAAAGAATTTAAAAATGATACAAATGAAAACACATCTGCATCTCTACCAATTGCATCATCGATAAATGTTGTATATATATTTTCTTCCGTTGCTAATAAATCAAGTGCCTTCATTCTTTCCTCCTGCTGTATTACTTAATTTAAGAAGTGCCGGTTAGCATTATTTCTAACCGTCACTCTTGCTCCTACATTCCACAAAGATTACATTCTAAAATCTGATAATGCCGCAAATGAACTCAGTATTGACTTGAAAAATCTTTCATACAACATATCATACTGCCCTGACAAATCTGCAACTTTCAAAGCTTCTTTATACTCATCTTTTTCCTTATCTCTGAAAAATACCGGGGATACATTTCGCTTTAACAACAACATATTTGCAAATGCTCTGGTAGTCCTACCATTACCATCACGAAATGCATGAATCACTGTCATTCTGTGGTGAATCTGAATTACACGCTCAACATATTTACTCAGTGGCAGTTCTTCATATTCGTCCATTAAAGTCTTGATTTCTTTATCCAAGAAATACATTTCTTCCGGTATTTTACGGTAATCAATTGTTTCAAACTTAGCTCCAAGCACCAGAGTATTAGACTCTCTGTATCGCCCTCCATATTCAGAGCATGGAGCAGTAGAAAACAGTTGCTCATTCAAATGCTTTGCATCATATATACTGATTTCACTCTCAGCTTCTCTAAATGCATAATCATATGCAAATGTCAGACCGGCCACCTCAACAATATTTTGATTTTCTTCTCGACAATACGGACTGTCTTGTTTATGGAATCGTAAGTCCATTACAATCGCTGCAGCCATTTCCATATCAATATCGATACCCTCTAATCTACTATCATGGAATACATACTCTGTCTTAAATTTCTGACATGCATACTCTGTTGGCTTCAATTTGAAATTGTCACCTATTGCATCAAATAACTGCTCGTACAAAACTGTATCGTACTTACCTTGTTCTTTTCTTTTAATAGCAGGCTTGTACTTTCTGGCTAATTTTTGCAACGTCTCCGCATCTGTATCCCCTTGAATCATGTGCAAGCGATATGCAATCTTATACAAACATGATAAGAAGCTAGCACCAAAATAATCTGCAATTAGTAGCACTCCATCTAAGTCAACATAACCATCTTTAGCATATTTTTGCGCTTGTTTTTTAAGTTCTGCTGTCGGCATCAAAAGTTCTGACGCAAAATTCTCCGCGTATTTTTCAATCTCAGACCTCGCATTAGTTGCACACATAAAACCACTATGCACATCTTTTAAATGGTCTTAACAAAAAAGCAATCTTCAAATCTGTTAACATCTGAAATGGATTAATCGGATAAATTATCTCCTTACCACAATAGTACTCTCGAAGAAAAACATTGGCCAATTGATCAGCAGACATACCTCCACTTGCTAATTCCTCAAAATCAATTGCCAAACTACATCCTCTCTTTCATCATCCGTTTAAATTCAATTAAATTTAAAATCTCCTGTTGATCTGCTTCATCTAATGCTCCAAATCTACGAGCAAACATCTGTACTGGCATCTCTGTGCTTCGTCCATTTAATAGTTCATCCGCAGGGATTTGAAATAACTCACTAAACTTACCTAATTCATCCGCAGACACCTTTCTCTTACCTGATTCAATCTCTACAATCGCAGTGCGATTAACACCCAAAAACTTAGCCACATAATCTTGTGACAAATGAAGTTCTGTTCTGGCTTCTTTTATCCTCTCGTATAATGCTCTCATGACATATTCCTCCTTCTATCCATGCCTGCGGCATATATTATAGTACGAAAAGGTGTATTTTTCAACATAAATTGTTGGTTATTCCAACTTTTCTTTTAGATTCTTCTGAGTTCTCCAATCCTTATCTAATATATCTTACTTCTTTGACTGCATCATTAACAAGGGCTTTCATGCCCTTTACCATGATAACGAAATCATAGCCGCATTTATCCATATATTTGATATTTTCACGACTAAAATAACCGCGGTCGAGAATAAATCCTGCATTCTTATATCCGTATGCCATGGCTTTATCCAGCATACACTGGAGCTGTGATACATCCACAATACTTCCGGGATAGCCCTCGTAAAAGAGAGGTTCTCTGTTATTGCAGTCATAATCAATGGAATAATTGAAAACCGGCAGTCCCTTATCTACCTTGGCATGACCGTATTCTTCTTTAATGCATTCCATTCATTCTGAAATTCTACAGAATCATCAACAGAAATCTGTCCGATAAACTCAGATATCGTTGAAAATCGCTGATTTTCTGCCCATTTTGAGCATTTATTTTCGATTGAGTATCAACTTCTACTGGAAGTTAAGATAAATATTTCCTCTTTCTTATTATCATATTAGATTAAAACTTTATTCTCCCAAAATCTCATCCCATCTCCTGCATGGTGCACCTGCAATCCTTGCACCATTCCCTGTATTATAAATGACAGTACCTGTCAGATTTGCAATCCTTCGCTCAATCCATTTTCTGTATATATCCAGATTTTTGCTTGTATATATTTCTTCGCCTGAACAACTGATCACTTTTCTCAAACTCCCTGTATCAGTAATTCTTCTGCCCACACCTTCTGCATGGGAGTTTCCACCGGTATATGCAAGGTCAACTCCTACAAATATTACTTTTTCTGCCTTGAACTGCAATGCAATATCCAGCGCCGTTGTAGTCACAGAACCTCCTGTTTCGAAAGCTTTTGCCCCGATTTTTTCTGCTATTTCTTCTGCCTTTCGATACCCATTTTGATATGCGATATAAACAGGTCCCTCATAATAATCCAGAACAGACGAGGACGCTGTCGACAGAAGTATCAATGGAATCTTTTTTGTATCCAGTCCCTTCACCTGCTGATACATATGCGGCTGTGGATCTGTTATGATGATAGCATCCGGGATAATGCCTTCCCTCAAAAGTGTACCTGCAATATGACCGGTTGCAAAAATCGTGATATTGTTTCGATATTGTTTTAATGACGGTAATTCCTGATTTACAGATGGTCCTGCACCAACAATTACAACATTTTTTTTGTAAAATAAACTTTTTATTTCACTGCATTCCGGCAAATGACGTTCACTGAGTTTCTCGAAGTTTGCATCAAGAAATCTTTCCTGCTCGCGCATACTACTTGTCGTAACAAAAAAATCTTCCAATAATGTCCTGATGGATGGATTTTCTACTGCCTGAACTGTTGGATAATGCATGAAAAGTTCATAATCTTTCATCTGTTTTAGATATCCAATCAATTCCGTTATATCCGGCTCATATACAATTTCAATACGATTTTCCTTGAAATAAGTTGTCCAGTCCATATACCGCAAAGCCTGCAATAGCAGATATTTTTCGCTTTCTAAAACTGTCACTTTATTTTCCGGATATTTTTTTAACAGTTCTATCACGTGATATCCAAGCCCCATTCCAAATACTACATAGTTCTTTGCGGCTGGCAAACCCACCACCAAAACCTGTGCTTCCCACTCCGGATTCATCGTGCTATGCATAAAAAAACATCGGTTGCCGTTCCTTGCCTGCACGGTTGGCTGCCCATTAATTGCGCTGGCAATGACATATTTAGCATTGTCACCTTGCACATTCTGAAGTACTTTGTAGAGTCTCTCGTTTTTTCTTTCAGGATTAACATATTGTTTTCCAAGAAGTCCGAAGCCTGCGGTGTGTCATCTTCCTGCAGCTTTATTTGTATTTTCTGTAACAACGGCAGCAAATCGCCTTCCAGAATGTCTGCCTGCAAAATATAATCCTGATTGCCCTGTGCCTGCAACAGTGCCGGCAAAACCTGCTCCAGCTCTCTTGCAAGATCCCTGCAATCTTCCCTCGAGAAAATCACCTCCACAACAGAATTAATGTTTTTCAGTAATGCACTTAGTTTCAAAGAACCAACAAAAAAATTCTGTTTTCTATAATTAGCTACGATTTCATTGATCAACAGTAAATTCTGCTTATTATTTTCGAAAATGTCATTCATATTTATTATCCTCTGGTCTATTGTCTCTCTTTCTATTTTCGGCTATAATGGCTATAAATTCAAGGATAAATGGAGTTCGTTATGAAAATATTATTTTTAGAATGGAAAAGTTATTGTGTACCGGATATGGCAGAGGCATTTACCGAGGCAGGACATGATGTCATACTTGCCACATGCGCTGAAATGACTGACCGATATAATACAGAATTTGATATTTTTTTTGAGAAAAAACTTAGCGAGTCATCCTATGACGCTGTATTTACATTTAACTATTTTCCTATTGTGTCCAAAAACTGTGACAAGGCTCAAATTCTTTATATCTCCTGGGTTTATGACAATCCACTGATTGCTTTATTTTCCTGTACAGTCATCAACCCATGTAACCGTATTTTCCTTTTCGATTACCATTCTTATGAATACTTTCATAACCAGGGAATTTCCACTATTTTTTATCTTCCCTTATGTGCAAATCCGAAGCGGTTATGTAAACCAACGAATACAGACATTCCGCAGAATGATATTTCTTTTGTCGGTTCTTTATACACCGAACCAAAACAACGTCTCTATGATAAATTATCCGGTATGGATTCTTACTCCAAAGGTTATATTGATGCCCTCGTCGATGCGCAATCACACATTGACGGATATTTCTTTCTAGAGGAATCTTTATCGCCAGCACTTTTAGATGCTATGCAGAAAGTCTGCCCTATCACGCCAAATCAGGATGGTGCAGAAACCCCTGCTTATGTTTATTCCCAGTACTTCTTAGGAAGACGTGCAACTGCGCTTGCTCGAATTGATTTATTAAATAAATTATCTCAAAATTTTGATGTCACCGTCTATACACATGCCGACTGTAAAGATATACTTCCAACTGCTATTTATGGTGGAAAAATCGACTACTATGATACAATGCCAACTGTATTTCAGCATAGTAAAATCAACCTGAATATTACACTCAAAACAATCCAGACCGGTATTCCGCTGCGTGCATGGGATATTCTTGGCTGCGGTGGATTTCTTCTCACCAACTTCCAGCAGGAATTGTGTGATTTCTTCATTCCGGGAGAAGATTTTGTGTACTATGAATCGCCGGCAGACGCCATAGAAAAAGCAGCTTATTTTCTCTCACATGACCGTGAACGACAGGAAATCGCCCACAATGCATTCGAAAAAATAGCTGCTTCCCACACTTTTCATCATCGGGTTCAAAGTATGTTTGATATTATATGATTCTATTTTAAAAATTAAATGAATCGAAGGAGTGTTGTGAAATATCTCCTATTATCCATTTATAACATACTTTAAAGTTTCAATCACATATTGCTGCTGTTCCTCCGTCAATGTCGGATACAACGGCAGACTGATAATATGCGAATAAACCTCTTCCGCATTCCTGCAATGAACATCTTTATATCCATGCTCCTGATAATAAGGATGCTTATAAACAGGAATATAATGTACATTCACTGCAATTCCCTGTTCCCTTAATGCCTCAAATACTTTTCTTCTGTCACAGTTCTTTACCTGTACAATATAAAGATGCCAGCCGCTCTCTGTTTCCGGTAACTGATATGGTATGATAATATTTTCACAATCAGCAAACGCTTCATTATAACGTGCTACAATTTCTTTTCTGCGTGCTAAAAATCTATCCAGTTTTTTCATCTGGCTGCAACCTAACGCACACTGAATATCCGTAATACGATAGTTATATCCCAAATCTAACTGCTGATAGAACCATGAACCATCATTTCGTGTCATCAAATTTTCGTCACGAGTAATGCCATGACTGCGGAATAACATCATTTTCTGATAAAATTCTTCATTATCTGTGACGATCATTCCACCTTCCCCTGTTGTGATCGGTTTTACCGGATGGAAGCTGAAAGTTGTCATATCCGATAAAGTTCCTACCTTTTTTCCCTTATACACAGAGCCAAGCGCATGTGCTCCGTCTTCGATGACCAGCAAATCATGCTCTTTTGCTATTTTATGAATCTCGTCCATATCGCAAGGCTGTCCTGCAAGATGAACTGCAATAATTGCCTTTGTTTTGTCTGTGATTTTCCTGCGGATATCTTCCGGATCAATATTATAAGTTTTAAGATCAACATCTGCAAATACCGGTGTTCCACCACAATATAGCACACAGTTTGATGAAGCTGCAAACGTTAATGGGGTTGTGATCACTTCATCCCCCGGCTGAATCCCTGCTGCAAAACATGCCGCATGAAGTGCCGATGTTCCATTTGAAATCGCCACCGCATATTTTGCTCCGACATAATCTGCAACCATCTTTTCAAATTCTGCAATCTTTGGACCAGTTGTAAGATAATCCGATCTTAAAACATCTACAACTGCCTGTATGTCATCTTCTTCAATTGTCTGTCTTCCGTATGGTATCATTTTTCTACCTGTCTTCCTATTTTTAAAGTATTTCAAACTTTCTATATATTCCATCTAAATATTTTCTATTTTACTTAACATCTCTTTTGTTATAACACTAAAATGTATTCCATCTCGTTCAATATAAGCACCTTCAAATGGCGGAAACCAAAATGCCTTTATTTTTTTTTCAATAACATCTGCTGAGTCCGTTTCATGAATTTTTTTAGCCTCATCTAAATCCTTTTTGCTATAATAATTTCCTCTTTCTTTCTGTTCCACACCCGAAAAAATCCCTGTCTTAACATATTCATTTATTAAATCTACTAACATCTCGTATCCTAGATTCCATGCCGCATTACTAAGCAATATTCCATATTGCAGGTTCGGTGTAATTTCAAAAAATCTTTTATCAATAATTGCGCCACCATCAAATTCACTTGTTAAAAAATGAAAAGTGCCCCCCCACTCTGTTTCCCCATTATAAATTCCATGGCAGCAACATGCTTTTCCCTTATATTCTGGAAGCGGTGCAGGATGAAAATTAATTGCCTGTTTTGCTTTGTTTATAATAAAATCTTCTATTTTTTTGGGATAAGAAAAAGAAATAAGTAAGTCAAGTTCTGAATCCTCAAAATCTTGTTCTATTTTATATCGATTTTCATCATCATATATTTGAATATCATTTTTCCTACAAATGTCTCTGATAATATCACTTTCCTGATTAATCAAGCACCCATTAAGCACAATATCTTTATTTGACAATAAAAATTCTAATCCTTTAACCGCATATTTTATATCTCTACATGCATATAAAATCTTCTTCATTTTTTCTCCCTGTTATAATGTGACTTTTGTCAAGAGTTAATTTCAAGAAATTTATCTCAACCCAAGTCACATTTGTTTTCCTAACAGCATTGGGAATGAATTCTAATCCAACATTCATCGGCAGTTAGTCACTCTATTATATGCGGATTGGTTATCTACAGGCTAATGGTTTGCAGTTGAATTCTACGATCTATTTGCATGAATCACAGTATTTCATGCGCACATATAGTGTAGTTGTAGATACCCCAGAACTTACTGTGACCACAGTTCTTTTCTAATGCTGTTAGATTGTTTACTTGTTACTTCGTAGCAGAAATAAACTGCACATTGCTACTTTTTCTGCTTAACTCCCTCTTATCATAGGCAACTAACTGTCAAGAACTTAGCAACCACAACAGTACAAACTTATTGGAATCATCAGTTGCTAAGATAATAGCATTTCTTCTGACATTATTCTCCTCACTACCAAATAATAATTTGTCTACATAATATTTTTTCTATTCAACCACTTTAATTCATATAATCTGTAAACTAAATCTATACTCCATAAAATAGGACATATAATAAATATTATTTTCCGAATAGGAAAGAATAACAGAACGGAAGTAATTAATGTTTCCAACGAAACATCCATTCCAAATATTATGTCTTTGTTGATAAAATATTTTTTTATTGAAGTATGTTCAAAATGACTTAATTTTCTAATATTTGGAACAATATAATATGTTGCCACTAATCCATAAATTTGCTGAACAAGAATAAATAGTACAACTATCCATATTGGTTCATCCATTCCAATACCAATAAAAAAATAGCCTACAGTATAAAAAAAAGTATCAGACAAAATATCTAGTTTTCTACCAAATTCTGATTTCATATTTTTATTTCTAGCTAGGTTTCCATCCATAATGTCTAAGAATACATATACTTGTATTAACAGCGACAATATAATAAATTTATGATACCATGCCGTAACACATACAAGTGGTAATACTAATAACAAATTCATGGACGTCACCATATTAGGCGTAATAGGTGTACTTACAAGAAACATAATTAAAGGTTTTTCAAACAAAACAAGCGTCCTCTCCCACCAATAATTATCTTTACGCTTCATAATAAATTCATTCATTATCTTTTCCCTCCAACTAACATCTCTGCTATTCTTTTAGCACCATAACCGTCTACTATTTTTCCCATGTCGGTTTTCATTTTTTGTCGTGTCTTTTTATCAAAAGCTAATATTCTTAACGATTTCTCAACTTTATCTAGGGCATATTCAGGATTATCTTTAAAATTTCCACAATATATCATTAGACCATTTTTTTGAAAAGCTTCCGCATCATATTCTTGATCTTCAGCTACCACTACAAACAGTGTTGGTAATTGCATAGCACAACATTCATATAAAACTGTACTTGCTGCTGTAATGCATAAATCACAGTTTTTCATTAACTCTGCCATATTTCTTACATTAACTAATAATTGAATATTATGGTTTTCTTCAACTATATGCTCCAATATTTTTTTATATGGATAATATGCCCCAATCACTACTTTCCAATTTATTTTAATAAATAACTCTGCATTAGTCTCTTTAATCCATTTTAAACTTTTATATATCATATTTTGTGAATCACCACCACCACACATTAAAAGCACAATAGGAGATTCTACATCTCGTACTTTTGTACATGGTATTGTACTTTTAAACTGCGCTCGAAGCGGAACATACTTTTCTCCAAGAAGTAATTTGCACGTTTCATTTTTATAGCGCTCTTTATAATTAAATCTCGCACAAAAAATGTTGTAATTAATAATCACGTCTGCTGCCTTTTTCTCCAAAAATAAATCATCAAATGTGGCGACTTTAAATATCTTTTTCATTTTTGATAGATAATTTGTATTTATTGAATACGAATCAACAAGTAAGACATCTCTCTTATGAGCATAAGCTTTAAGTACACCATATTCATACTCACTATCTACTTTATCCCACTTTGTATGTAATACAGTGACTTGATACTTTCTGTCATTTATCAATATAGCAGATTCCTCGTCTGATACAAAAAAATGAACCATCTCTCCTAATTGTATTATTTCTTCTGCAATTGTTAAACATCGCATTACATGACCTGTAGCAATTTTTTCATTTGCATCTGTCCTAATATAAACCATGATTTTGTTCCTTTAGTACTTGATACTTTAGTTCAGCCATCTTCCAATCATCTAATGTATCTATATCCTGCACGCAAATCTCCGGTAAAACAATTGGAATGAAGTCATCTTCAATAATCCCTTTTTTTTCAAAAAGTTTTTCTACATTATATACATAAAATTGCCCAGCATCATGGTATTCTTTTTCTAAATCTTGAGAACGTGTTTGTACATATTGTGGATATTTATATTTAGCTTTTCCATCATCATCTATCACGAAACATCGCTGTGGTGGATAAGAAAACTGCACTACTGGTACAACCATAGCAGGATTATCTTTTTTCATGATTTCAATTGCCTTTTTTAAAATTTTCTCAGTAATAAACGGTGCTGTTGGATATATGCAGCACACATATTCAAAGCTTTCATTAAATCTCTTTTTATACTCATGTAAAACTTCCAAAATAACATCTTCAGTTGTTGCATAATCGCTCGAATTTTCTTTGCTTCTAATAAACGGCACCTTTGCACCATATTGTAATGCAATTTCCCTTATTTCATCATTATCTGTTGATACCATAACTTCATCAAAAATTTCTGCTTGTAAAGCTGCTTCTATAGCATAACAAATAATTGGTTTACCACAAAACTCCTTTATATTTTTTTTTGGTATTCGCTTGCTTCCGCCACGAGCTGTAATAATTGCTAACATTTTCATTTTCTCACCTATTACATTTAATTAATTCTTTTATTCCACTCACTAAACGTATAATTACTATCATCTAAAATAATTTTTTTCGTTTCTTCTGGTCCACAATTTAAAAGCATATCTAATACGGACAAGCCATTCTCAAATCCCTCATAAACTTGTTTATATTTTCCCCCTTCATAATTGATGTATATATGATCTATCCCATTTTGGTTAAATTTTTCAATATCGACATAATTTTCACTACCTTTATTAGACATATATTCTCTTTCATTTAGTTCATGACAAATGTTTATAAGCAATTCATTTTTTTCACCTTCAAATTTAAAATCTTTATCATATAGAATTTCTGTTTTATTATTCAATTCTTTTAGTATAAAGTTTGTGATATAAATATCTATATCTTGCAACTTTTCCCATTTTTGTTTATATAAATCTTTAATAAACGGTAAATAATATTGATAGAACGGTGCTTTTTGATATGCAAATTTTATAGCATTTAAATGCTGATTTCTCCAATTATTTATATTACTAATATTAACCTCTGAAATTAATTGTCCTTCCTTTCCTTTATTTTCTACAGGAACAGAAATATACTGCCAGCCTTCTTTCACTCTTATTCTATTACGATTTTGCCATGAACTTTTATCGAACTGCACGTTTGTAAGATATAAGAATTTGTCACTACGCATTATTTTGCCAATCAACCCCGGATATGGCCAATAATTAGGTTGATGTATTGTTAACATTTTTTTCTCCTACTTTTCCGCTACTAAAACATAATTACAATCACAAAACTTCTGATTATCATGACTTTCTTCTATATAATCAATTGTTACTTTTTTAAACTTTGAAAATAATAATTTCAATTCATTTTCCTCAAAAAAGTGCATTAACATACCATTTTCACTATATGCACATTTATCTTTATTTTTTTCCTCTATAATAATTGTATTTTTCTCTTTATCAGTGAGCCTCTCTTTTTTATAACGATAATCATTTACACTTCTAACTACTAGTAATACTTTTCCTCCCTTTTTTAATACTCTATACATTTGTTCAGTTGCTTTCTCAATATCATTTTTGTCTAAATAATAAAGCACACCATAACAAATTATTCCATCAAAATATTCATCATTAAAAGGTAAATCTATAAGGGAAGCTACCCTCATATTCTCTGCATATTGTTTCATACCATACTCTTCAAGCATTTGTTTTGTATATTCAATTCCCTCATCCGAATAATCTACGCCATATGGTATTATATTTTCATTTCCTAAAAAGAACACATGCCTTCCCGCACCACAGCCAAGATCTAATACTTTTTTCTCTCCATTTCTCTCAAAATTTCTAAATACAAATTGCACAACTACTTCTGAAGGATATTTAGGTCTAAATCTTTGATTGGTATGTAACATTTTCCATTGCTTTCTATTTATTTCTTTCATAGTCGTTCTCCATAATTTTATTTAAAATTTTAATCTCTCTCTGTATCTGTTCAATAGAATGCTTTTCATCTATCCATAAGTTTACTACTTGGTTCTCTATTTGATCTGCATTCTCCATATGTTTCCCATTATAAATTCCATTTAACGATAAATACCAACTACTAATATCAATGTTATTTTTTCTCGATTGCATTAATAAAAAATCTCGATCACCTTTGTATAAAAAAGTATATCTCCATCGACTCAAGGATGGTGTTGCTGGTTTAATAACTAAATTATTATCAAGTTTTTGTTCATACAATCGAACCTTTTCTTCCCTCTCCTTGATTATCTCGTCTGCATTTTCTAGTTTATCTTGAATATACGGATTAATCTCCATATTAAAAATAAAACTCTCTTTGCTATTTAATTGTAATTCTCTTAATTCCTTATTTCTTGATTTCCAATCAAATTGTTTTTTTATTATATTATAATACTTTTCTCGATACAAATTAGCATATTCTTTAGTAATATGGTTATATGACAACAGCTTCTTTCTTTCTTTATACATGTTTTCAAAAAGCTCTTTATCTTCTGTAAAAACTATACCTCCTCCTAATACAGTTTCATATATTTTGGTATGCCCAAAGCTCATCACTGAAATGTCAGCTTCTCCGACACAATAAGTTTGTGCCGCATCTTCAAAAACAATAACATTATATTTTTGTGCCAAATTATTTACTTTTTCTCGATTATAAAAATGTCCATATATATGAGTTGGAACAATAATACCATACATATTTGTTTTTAACATTTTCTCCAATTTTTCTAAATCTATAGTATAATCAGATAATTGTACATCACAAAAATCTACATCATATCCAGCATATATAGCTGCATTCACTGGATTAGTACAAGAAATAGCCGGAAATATCACTTTTTTTTCTTGCATTTTTAAAGACTTAAAAGCTATATACATGGCCGAAGTTGCATTTCCAGTATAAATACCATATGATTTATGAAAATATTGACATATTTTTTTTTCTAAATCATTCATTTTTCTACTCCACAAACTTCCAATCCATTGGTGTTCCCTTTTCGATATTGCATCTTGATTTTTTTCCAAGAATTTCTTCCCAATACTTTGTATGCATACCAATCCCCGGTCTTATAGATTTTACATTTTCTGCCGTAAAAATTTCTCCTTTTTTAACATCTTTGACAACAAATAGCGATCTTGAAAAAATTCGACTCTCTAATTGTTTATCATTTAATTCATATGTTACTTGTCCTAATGCCTTTTCTACATTTCTTATTTCCTTAATCATTTTCTTCATTTCTGCTGGTTCCATTGAAAATTGAGAGTCTTCTCCCCCATCAGATCGTTTTAAAGTAAAATGTTTCTCTATAATTTTGGCACCCAAAGCCACTGCAGCAACTGCAATTTCATTTCCCATTGAATGATCTGAAAGTCCACAAATACAATCAAATGTTTGCTCCATATTAGGAATTACTTTTAGATTCATATTTTCATATGGAGCCGGATAAGCTGATATACATTTTAACAAAATAACATTATCATTTTTTTCCTCTAAGCATGTCCTAATAGCAAGATCTATGTCCTCTAAATATGCTATCCCTGTCGACATAATAATCGGTTTTCCTGTTTTTGCAATTTTACGTATAAATGGAATGTCATTAATTTCAAACGATGCTATTTTATATGCTGGAACATTAAGTCCCTCCAAAAAATCAATCGCCGTCAAATCAAATGGGGACGAAAAAAATTCTAATCCACACTCATGAGCATACTTTTGTAATTCTGCTTGCCATTCCCATGGCGTATATGCTTTCCCATATAGTTCATACAAAGTACGTCCTTCCCATATTCCTTTTGTTCTGAACGCTGGTTTATCACTTTTAATTGTAATTGTATCTGGTGTATAGGTCTGAATTTTTATTGCATCTGCTCCTGCATTTGCCGCAGCCTTTATAATTGCTTTTGCACGATTAAAATCCATGTTATGATTTGCAGACATTTCAGCAACTATATAAGCTGGCATTTCCTTTGATATTATCTTATTTCCTATACTAATCTTCTTTTTCATTACAAACTCCTATACATTGTGAACTATGCTCTGCTACCCTTTAATTTTTGTTAATAACTCACGAATTTGCTCTACTGTAAGCCACTCTTTATTTGTACCAGAATCATATTCAAATCCGGGTTCAACACGCTTTCCACCTGGCTGAATTTTAGATGTATCCCACCAATTAAAATGAGGATATACAATATAATGTTTATCATATTCATAAGTGAGCATAGAATCTTCTCTGGTAACCATAATTTCATGTAATTTTTCGCCTTCACGAATACCAACCTCCGGCATCTCACAGTCCGGTAAAATAGCCTGTGCCAAATCTGTGATTTTAAAAGAAGGAATTTTAGAAATAAATGTCTCTCCCCCTTTCGCCTCCGATAATGCCTTGATCACAAGCTGCACACCTTCATCCAGACTGATCCAGAATCTCGTCATACGATAATCTGTAATTGGAAGTTCTTTTCCACCATTTGCAACAATTTCCCGGAAAAATGGGATAACAGAGCCACGGCTTCCGGCAACATTTCCATATCGCACGATAGAAAAACATACATCCTTTGCTCCTGAATATGCATTTGCTGCAATAAATAATTTGTCCGATACTAACTTAGTTCCACCATACAAATTAATAGGATTTACCGCCTTGTCTGTAGAAAGAGCAACTACACGTTTTACTCCACAATCCAGTGCTGCATCCACAATATTCATTGCCCCGTCAATATTGGTCTTTACTGCCTCCATCGGATTATATTCACATGCCGGGACCTGCTTTAACGCTGCTGCGTGAACCACATAGTCCACCCCATCAAAAGCACGGTATAATCTGTCTTTATCACGCACATCACCAATAAAAAAACGCAATTTATTCTTATACTTTTTAAATTTATTTGCCATATTAAATTGTTTAAATTCATCTCTGGAATATATAATGATTTTTTTCGGTTCATAATGCTCTAACACATACTGTGTGAACGCACTTCCAAAAGATCCGGTTCCGCCGGTTACTAGAATTGTTTTTCCGTTTAACATTTTTGCCTCCTGCATCTACCCATTGCTTCCTGCAATTTACATATTTAATATATCGGTATATTTATTTTTTTCTTAATCTGCTATTCTTTCTTTGATTCAAACTGTTTTATCCATTCTCCCATTGTTTTTCTAAATGATTTTATTCCACTCATATAACCTTCATAAAGCATTTTCCCGTTATATATCAGCCCTTTTACCTGCTCATACATAGTATCCGTACGATTATAATGTAAAACCTGTCCTTTTACTTCATAGTCAACTTCCATTGCATGATATTTAATCAGATCAAATACCATTTCATTTTCAATTAATTCATTTAATTCCGTTATTCGGTTCAAATATTTTCCAATTTTTTCGGACATCCCATTGCTTTTTCGATTTACTTTGTCTAATTTTTCATATATTGAAATTCCTTCTTTAATCCATTTTTCCATAATATCCAGGTTTTCAGGTATTTCTCTAATTAATTGTTTTATCTTCTCCTGCTCTGATACATCCAAATAGGGATTCATACCTTTCCATATTTCTGCTTTGTCATATGTATCAGCTGTTGCAATTTCCTTAATAACTTCATCCATGCTTTTCACTTCTGCCCCACGGATCATTGCCCCACCTTCAGTTGCATCTATAAATCTTATGTGACTTTTAACCTGAATATAAGTTTCAAACCATTTTAAATATAACTGCATATTCGTTTCCGTGTATGCCTTATTCCCATTTATATCTAGTATCTCAACATATTTCTTGTTATTAAAATCTATTTTATCTTCCTGATTATAAGCTTCCTGCGTATGCTTTACACCTCCAGGATAAGCAAGATCTAATCCCATAAATATAATCGTTTGGAATCCCATCAAAACCAACAATGAGCATGCATTGTTAGAAACAGACCCTCCTGTCGGAAGTCCCTGCACATCCTTTCCTATTGCATGATACAATTTTGATAAATATTCCCCCTCACTCAGTTCATAAAATTTCTTGGCTCTGCTCATTTCAATAACCTTAGCATTAGAAACCGGGCTCACTGATATTGGAATATTCTTAATTCTCTCATCTTCAAATAAAACTAATGGTTTATGTCCATCTACCGATATTGTCATATCCGGTATTATATCATGTTTTAGTACAGTATTTAATGCCGTATCTACTGCCATAATAAATACATTATCTTTTATTTGCTTTAACTTCTCAATATTTTTATCCAAAGACGGACCAGCCGCAATCAGAACTGCGGGCATATTGTTCAAACCTTTTTTCTGTACAATTTCTTTCAATTGTACAATAGAATACTGTTCCATAATGTCTTTTGATAATTTCATGACATTTCCAAGCATTTCCTCACTAAAATACACTTCTGTATTCCGGTTTAGTAAAACCCTTTTTATCTCGTACAATTGTCTGTCAAGTGCCCACTTATATTTATCTACAAACATTTGTGGGTAATTCGGTAATACCGCATTTATGACAAATGAAAAATTTGCATAATTAATAAATGTTTCTAATATTGCTGAAAACAATCCATCACTTATCCCCTCTACTGTTAAAAACACTCTGTCATCTTCTAACATTTTTGCAATTTTCTCATCCCCAAAAACATGCCAGAATACATTTGCACATGGTTCATATATGATAATCGTACACTCTTGATTTAATTCCATCAATCTTTCAATATACGTTCCATTCCCAAGACCAAATACCAAGACGATAGTATCATCAATAATTTTATTTTCAAATTGAAGTAACCAGTCAGCGCATGCCTTACCTGCATTATAACGGCTTTGCATATACCACTGTTGATCATCTTTTTCAATCACTAAAATATCTGATCCATCCAATGATTTATCCTCATAGATCTTTATCTCATCTCTATTCTCATAAGCACTCTCAAAGTCCTTCATTGTAATAACATTCTGTTTCTTAATGAATCCTAAAATGCTTCTCTTTTCTATCTCGTTGAACATATTTTACTCCACATTATTTATAATATCCATATAAAATCCCATACTATCTGTAATCTCATATTCTAATGTATCTGCCAACACTACTATGTCCTGTTGCTTATAGGAGTTTTCCAAATTTTTTAATTGCTGTAATAAGATGTTAATTGGATTCTCATCCGTCAATATTTCTCCATTAAGCAGTTCGATCAGCTCGGACATTACCTTTATAATTTGTGGCATCATTTCTTCATACATCTTCATTGCATCATCCTGTGTCTGTCTTAATGCAAGAATAGTTTTTTTTAATTCTTCTAACAACTGTTCCATTTTCTCTCCAATAAGGTTCTGTTTAAAAAAAGGTCGACAAAAACGTCGACCTTTTTAAACTGATATGCTTTTTCTGTGCAGAATTACTGTAATAATGAAAGAACACCCTGAGTAGACTGGTTAGCCTGTGCAAGCATAGACTGACCTGCCTGTGCAAGAATATTATTCTTGCTGTATTCAACCATTTCATCAGCCATATCTGTATCACGGATACGAGATTCTGCTGTCTGAGTATTCTCAGCAACGTTATCTAAGTTTGCAACAGTATGCTCTAATCTGTTCTGTAAAGCACCTAATGCAGAACGCATAGTAGATACTCTGGAAATTGCATTCTGGAATACTTTCATAGCGCTACCAGCAGCTTTAAACGATAATACATTGTTAGTTTTAGCAGTAATAGATAATCCCTGTGCACTCATTGTAGTGATTGAGATTGTGATTTTCTGGTCTTTTAATGCTCCAACCTGAAGATTCTTTCCTGTGAATTTACCATCAAGCAGATTCTGTGTATTGAACTGTGTTGTAGATGCAATACGATCCAACTCAGATGTTAATGCATTGATCTCTTTCTGAATAGCTGTTCTATCAGATGTTGTATTGGTATCATTAGCTGCCTGTGTAGCTAATTCGTTCATACGCTGTAAGATAGAATGAGCTTCATTTAAAGCACCTTCTGCTGTCTGGATAAGAGAGATACCATCCTGTGCATTGTCAGAAGCTCTGTTAAGACCTCTGATCTGGCTTCTCATTTTCTCAGAAATTGTTAATCCTGCTGCATCATCTGCTGCACGATTGATTCTGTAACCAGAAGATAATTTCTCTGAAGATTTTGCCTGCTGACTTGTTGTGATTCCTAACTGTCTGTTAGCGTTCATCGCTGTAAGATTGTGCTGTACTACCATTATTTTTTCCTCCTTGAATGTAATGCAGCGTCCATGCTGCATCTGTACTTTACGTACTTGTTTTGTTATATTAGGTTTCTATTCTCCCAGCCGTACGCTCTGCTTGAACTTCCACCTGCAAGTAATTTTCTTTACTTGACTTATATATCGGAGATTCCCTCCAATACTTTATAGTAAAAAAGATTTTTTTCTTTTTTTCTATCAATTATTTTTTATTGTCAAGAAAATGCGGCTCTACATAACCCTTCTTCATCATATTCTTGTAGTATTGGTTCACAACTTTCTGGCTGGAACGGATTTCTTTTACCTGTTTCTTCACACTTGCGAACTTCTGCTCCATCAATTGCTTATTTCTGGCTTCCTGTGCCTGAATTTCCATGCTTCTGTCTGTTAACGTGCGTATACAGCCTTGCATCTTAAGAATCTCATCCTTATAAATTTCCTTATTCGTCTGCAGTTCTTCACGTACTTTTTCATACAGTTTCTCAAAGCCGTTATCCAGCAGTTCTAATTGTTCTATGAGTTCTGACTTTTCTTCGACTGTCTTATCAAAATCGTCCGGATCCAAAGAAGGATTCTCCAATTCTTCTTTCTGACGCTTATTGATCTGTATGATGCTGTTTAAAACCTTCTCTTTCTTCTGAAGGCTTTGTAGCATGATTGTAATATACTGGTTGTCTGCCATAGTACCATTCTCCAATTAATGTGTTCTGCCGGTACGCATCACTTCTTTCCAGGTGTCACGCATGGTACGCAGATGTTTTAACACTTCTTCCATAATCTCTTTGTCTTTTTTCATATTAGCTTCACGAAGCCGGATCATGAGATAAGAATAAACCTCGTCAAAGTCTTTCGCAACCGGATATTTATGATCCAATGTGGATTGAAATTCTTCAATAATCCGTTCTACTTTGATAATATTCGTATGTGCTTTCTGAATATCCTTTTCCTCAATCCCGACGATTGCAAGATTGGCAAATTTAATTGCTCCCTCATACAGCATCAGTGTCAGCTCCGCCGGTGATGCTGTCATAATTTTGTTGTTAGCATACGCTGCATATCCCTGATTCGCTAACATAATACCCTCCTGGTCTTTATTGTGTATTAAGCAGAGCAGATAAATTTATATCTGCTCTGCTTTGTAATTCTCACTTTCGCTCATTATCTCATACATCAACCGCCAAATAAACCACTCAATGATGATGTCTGGCTGTTCAGTTTAGAAAGTGCCGTCTCCATAGAAGAGAATTTTTTATAATAATAATCTTCTTTGTCCTGTAATTTTTCTTCCCATTTCTTGATCAGATCTGTGTAATCACTATACTCTGATGCCATCTCCTTATCATTATATACAGTATAAATACTGCTCAAGGATGAGGACTGCATTTTGGTATGAACTGACTTATATAAGTTATCTGCCAGTCCCTGCATGAAATTGATCACTGTATCCGGATCATTGGTGATTGCAGTCATCAGCTTATCTGCATTACCGGAAGAATTAGCATCATCTTCATCGCCATCAATATGATAAGCATTCTGCTGATTTGCCGGTGCATTCAGATATCCTAATGTCTTGATTCCAAAATTGGACAAATACATTTTCTTTCCGTTTACCTCAACCGCTCCGCTCATTGCAGAAGTCATAGCACTCATAAGGCTTTCCAGATTATCATCTCGTCTCAACAGAGAATCTTTAATCTTCTGCTCCCACTTCTCTACTTCTGTGTCAGACATTGCATCTTTTTCATCATCTGTCAGAGGCTCATAGCCTTTTGCGGAATCTGCATTGTACAGAGATGTGATCTCATTGATCAGGCTGTTGTACTGGGATAAGAAGTCTTTAATCTTATCGTAGATACCCTGTGTATCGGTGGCTGTTGTAATGCTGATCGCATTCGCATCTCCATCACCAGTTACAACCTGTGCCGTAATGTTTAATCCATTGATTGAGAAGGAATTGGAGCTTCCTATATACTCGATTCCATTTAATGTAATCTTAGAATCGCAGCCGTCGATTTTCTTTGCATCTATGTTGTATTCAACGCTCGGATTGGTTGTAATGTCTTGAACAGTTTTTACCTGGCTTACGAAAGACTCAATGGCTTTTATCTTCTCATCTCCGTCTTCCATAGCTGCAATATCTGCAAGCACCTGATTATCATCCATGATTTTCTGGCTGTCAGTCATTGCTGTTTTATTATCACTGATAATCTGTGCGTATTTGTTTACCTCCGCTGTAACCGCAGTTGATCCACCAGTTCTATATGCCGACTGGATATTGGCAATCACTTTTTCTCTGGTGTAATTACTGTCATCTCCTAATGTATCTGTTCCATTCTCATAGGAATTTACGGTGCCAATGTTGGTTGTCAATGTTGAGAGATATGTGCTCATCTCATCATCTGAAAGTGACATTTTCTTCTGTGCGCTCTCTGCTAATGAAGTATATGCCTTTGTTCCTGTCACAACGTCACTTAACTCTGCGCCTTGATTGTAAACTGTCTGTTTTGCTTTGGCTTTCTTATCTGCATCAAAGCTTACCTCTTTGGCATTTGCAGATTTTACCCAGGTTCCATCGTCAGCTTTCTCTCCGGTAGTCTGAATCAGCTTACCGTTTTCTTCATAATATTTGTTTCCGCTTTTATCGACATAGAGTAATGTATCATCCTGCGCATAAGTATTGCCATCTGCGTCGGTAATCTGATAGTAATTTGTTTCTTCCTCAGTTGCAGTTGTAGCGTAATAGCTTGTGTTAACCTTAATAGAAACTACATTGCCATCCGCATCTTTGTATGTGGCATTACCATCTGCATCCTTCTCGCCTGTAGCAGTATATTCTTTTCCGTCCTTGATAAGCTTGGTTCCGTCTACATCTGTATGTGTATAACTATTTCCATTTGTATCTGTGAAAGTATTCACTGATTTAATGTATTTCTTATTGTCGCCTTCTCCATAAGAGAAAATGGTATTGCCATCCGCATCGCTTGTCTCAGCAGTGTAAATAGTGCCATCACTTGTGACAACTGATTTTGCACGATCTGTTGCAGACATCTGGAGCAGCTTTGTCAGTTCTTCCTGCTGTGTTGTATTTAATCCGCTCTTTTTAAATGCCTCTTTCATTGCAGAATAAGCAGATGCATAACCATAAGCTGCGCTTAAGTTACTATTCTCTGCACTTGCCTTTTTGTAGGCTGCCTGTGCATCCTGATAAATTTTGATAGCCTCATTTACCTTTGCAGTGATACCAGCATCTGTTCCATCACCATAATACTGCATGTAGGTTTTATAGGTTGCGTCTGTTGCATCTGATTTTACATTCAATCCCAGTTTCGTCAGCGCATTCGCCCCATCCACATTGCCACCGGTCAGTGTAAAGTCATTGTCCTTACCGGTATCTTTGGAGCTCACGAAGATACGTTTGTTGATATCATCATAGCTTGCATTCACGCCGGCTTCTTTCAAAGAATTGATAAAGCTGTTGACCGTAGTGCCCTGGCTGACTTCGATATTCTTCTTTGTGCCATCACCTTTTGTCAAGGTGATCGTGCCATTTCCGCCTGTGTAGCCTAACTCAGCGAGTGTGGTTCCGGTTGTGGTGCTGTCATCTAATTTACCACCGGTCAGGTATCCTGCCTGTGCTACCTTAAGGATGTTGAGCTTCTGGGTACCATTTGGTGCAGAGCTGCTGGCTGTAACCGTCGCTTTTGTGGAATCAGATACTTTGGTTGATTTCAAATTGTAGTTTTTAGAGAAACGCAGACTGTCCAAGCTTGTATAGAAGCTGTAAACTTTTGTGTTTAAAGTCTTCCATGCGTCCTGTTTCCAAGAGAGCTTGGTCTGTGCTTTTTTGTATTTATTGGTCTTGTAACTGTAAGAAGATACTAATGCGGAAATGATTGCTTCGGTATCTAATCCTGAGTTCAAACCTGTGATTCTGATTGGCATAATCCTGCTCCTTTCAGTTTTGTAACTTGTTTATATCTTTTTCTGTTTGCATCTGTCACTTGTCTATTGCTGTTCCTGCCTTCTGGACAGTGATCTACAGTTTCTGATCCACTAATAATCCGGCCATCTCCCAGACTTTTGCGATCATGTCCAGAGTTTTCTCCGGCGGATATTCTTTCAGGACTTTCTTCGTGTCTTTGTCAACGATCTTGATGGTGACACGGTTGGTTGCTTCATGGATTCCGAAGACTGCCTCGGAATTGTGCGCCTTCTTATTGATCTCGTCAACTGCTTTCCTGATCTGGGAATTCTCGGAGATCGTCTGCTTTGCCTGACCGTCATCCCGGTTTCCGTCTTTGCCGTTTTTGTCAGTCTCTTTCGTGTCGATCTGAATGGTTTTCTTCATGAGATCGTCAGAAGCTGCTGCGTTGGATGCAGTTTCCACTTTTGCCTGACTCTCTGCTTTTACATCTGATGCGGATGAACTTCCCGCGTAGGACATCCCTGCCCCTTTCATAGCCTCTATTGCCATTGTTCTACACCTCCGTGTGCATAAGCCTGTGTTCTTCCATGGTTGCGGTCCGGATCTCTGTAAATGCCGGAACGCTTATTTTTCTAACTCATATATCGGTAGTTTTCCTGTAAAATTAATAGCTGTCATGCAATTTCCTGCGTTGTGCCGGTGCTGTTTTCTGATCAGGGTTTCATTTTAACAAAATATAGGATATAATTCAATCGCACCGGGAATTGAGTCCGCAATGCGTTTATGATTTTTACTATTATAAGAAGAAAGGATATTGTTTATTATGTTATATATCATGAGACACGGAAAAACTGACTGGAATGCAGTCCACCGCCTGCAGGGAAGCGAAGATATTCCTTTGAATGAAGAAGGCCGCCAGATGGCGAGAGACGCGCGGAAAAAGTATGGGGATCTGCGATTTGATATCTGCTATTGTTCTCCCTTACAGCGTGCGCAGGAGACTGCTGAAATTTTTCTGGAAGGGAGCGGCACGCCGATCCTGACGGACGACCGTCTCCGCGAGATGGGATTTGGCATGTATGAAGGAACAGAACATGTCACACAGAAACCGGAATGTCCGGTATATACGTTGTTCCATGATCCTGTCCATTATCATGCTGTAGATGGTGCGGAAAGTCTTGAGCATTTGTATGCCCGCAGCGGCTCTTTTATCCATGATGTTTTAACGCCGGAAGTTGTTTCCGGAAAAAATGTACTGATCGTCGCCCATGGAGCCTTAGACTGCAGCCTGATCTGCCAGTATGAAGAGATTCCTCTTGAACATTTCTGGAATCAGTTGCTCGGGAACTGCGAGCTTAGAAGATTAGTTTCATCAGCCAATGTGTGAAAACAGATACTGCAGAACATCATCTGTAAATTTTATCGCATGCACACCAATGAATGTGGAGCCGTCTTCCTGCTTTTCTTCGCGGGAAACCTCCGCATACATGATCAGTGTTTCTGCTACAATGATCACCTGTTTTCCGAGAAGGCCTTCATGCCCCTCCGGCACACAGATTCCCATGCCTAACGGACTGATGTCTTTCACGTCCACGTAAATTTTTTCCTGTGTATCGCAGATTACGACAACACCATTTGTCTTGTATTCTACCCTCGATATTTCTCTTCTTTCTTCCATGAGTACCCCCTGTTTTTATCATTTCTGTCCTGACTGCCCTGTACAGGCAGAATTGTCTGTATCAGATCGTCTGCATTATTCAAAGATCTCCTGTACATCATCCAGAGTTCCGTCTCCGGTGAGAAGCAATGTCACTCCGCTCTCCGCCTGACTGATATCTGTGGTCGCCTCAACGCAGAGTTCGCCGTTCTGATTATAAAGCGCCCACTGAAAATCTGTGATCTCCACCGGCCACTCTACCGGCATGGAAACAGACTGTCCATCTGCGATCGCACTGATATTGTACTGTTCGCCGCTGATCGGATCGATCACAGAAAACATCCCAATGTCGATGCCGCACTCGTTTGTGGCTGTGATGATGATGCTTTTACGTTCTGCATATTCAGAAGATTCTGTGCTTTCCACGGCTTCTACTGCCGCTTGGGCTGTCCCGGCTGCTTCCGTTGACTCTTCCGATCCGCCGACGGTTTCCGCAGGTTCTTCTGTCGTTTGCCGGCTGTCTTCGGATGTCTGCTCCGTGGCGACTGACGCCTGATCCTGATGATCTGTTTTTCCGCAGGAAGTCAGGAGCATTATGCCAAGAAGCATGCAGATTATGAGTGTTTTCTTTTTTTTCATAGATTTTGTTTCCTTGTATACAAATTACAGATCATGTTTTTCCTGTTTTCAGAATACTCCGTATTTTATTTTTTTGCAATGGATGTTTTAGAAAAGGCGCACCTTTTGGATGCGCCTTACTGTTAAAATTTATTTCTCATCTTTCTGAGCTGCTTCTGCTTTTTTCTTTTTATTTCTGCGGTACATTTCCTCGCCGGTTACACCAAGAAGTGCAATGATGAGTAACCACCACCAGGACATTTTCTCCTGCTGCATGTTTTCCACTGCGCCAGCCTCTGCTGCAAGTGGAGTTTCCTCATCGTCAATTGTCGTGCTCTCCTGTGCACCGTTCGCTGCAAGAGGTGTCTCCTCGTCCGCAATTGTCACATCTGTGTCAGCGTCCGCATCTGTATCAGCTGCGGCATTTGCATTTGCAACCGCTGCTGTTCTCGTTGCTGCCGCCGGTATTGCAGCTGCTGCAAGCGCTACCGGTGTCTCTGCGATCTCAACCGGTGCTGCAGCTGCTGTGGCTGTTGTAACGGTTGTGACTGCACTTGCCGGAGCCGCTGCTGTAGTTACAGTGCCTGCAGGTGTTGTGGCTGCGCCGCCCGGTGTGGTCTCAGTGCCGGATGGGCTAGTTGTGCCGCCCGGTGTCGTTGTGGAACCGCCTTCGCCCGGAGCCGGTGCAGGGGTGAGTTCTGTGATCTTATCAGCCAGTGTTTCTCCTGCAATTCCTAACTTATCTGTCAGGTCTTTTGCCATGTCCTCTGCCTCTTTTAATTTTGTCTCTGCTGCGCTGATCTGTCCCTCTAACTCTTTTACCTGATCTGCTGTGTAGTTCTGGCTTGCAAGAAGTGCTGTAAGCTTATCCTTTAAGCTGTCCGCATCTGCTTTTGCTTTATCAACTTTTTCCACCGCATTCTTTGCTGCGTCAATGATCGCATCCGCTTTTGCTACTTTCTCTGCTCTTTCAGCCTCCGCTTTTAATGCTGCATCTTTGAAATCATAGAAGCTCTTTAAGCTTTCATGTCCCGGGAAACGATTATCATCTTTTCCGGTGAGCCAGATTCCTTCATTGATTTCTCCTGTTTTCTTATATTCATCATAATATTTGTTGCTTGTATAAGCTGTTTTTTCCTCTGCCTTGACAGTCTGATTGTATTTCTGTGTTTCCACGGTCTGCGCACCAAGATCTTTGGAATTTTTCTGCTGATAAGTTCCGGTGTAGGAAACGGATAAGGTTGTGGAGCTGTTCTTCTCGTCAACAACTGCCTGATCCGTTGTCTTCTCTCCCTCTGTGAATGTGTCATCGGCATAATGGATTTTGATTGCTACGTTGGAGTTATGTTTTCCATTCCAGCCTTCATAACCGTTAATATGCAGATCTCCAGTTTTCAGGTTGTCTTTAATCTTCTTATTCTGGGAAACTGCATCTCCAAGAAGTTTTTCTGCATCTGCTTTTGCAGCATCATATGCCTGATCCTTTAACGCTTCCAGATTCGTATTGTCTGCTGCATTTACAGCATTTGTCTTGGATTCCACAGCGTTTGCTTTTGCAGTCACTGTCTGCGAATAAGTAATAACGATCGTGCCTGAAAATACGTTTTTATAGGCAGCAGAATCTGCACCCCAGTCTACCCATCTGCCGGAAGTATTTTTGTACTTATCTACAGCATTCACTTTTGCATTATCTGTATTAATACTTTCGATCTTATAATCGCCGCCAAGCAGGTTCTCTAACGCCTCTTTGTTGGTGAATTTAGCAAAAAGTTCCTTTGCTGCAATCTCGGCATTTTTCTTCTCGTATTTATCGTTATCATTATTGATTTTTTTCATTTCAACAACAATTTTCGATAAATCAATAGTTGTCGTAAATGTAGTTTTCTGGCTTACGGTCACATCTGCAGTCGCTGTTGCGCTCATGGACGTCTCGACATCTTTATCTCCGTCTTTCAATGCTGCTTTTTTATCGGCCAGATCCTTTTCTGCTGCCTCGACATTGTCATATGTCTTATCAGAAGATAATTTAGTTTCCGTGTATGTAATCTCGGAAACGTTTTGTTTTACCGTTTTGACCAGTTTGCCATTTTCATCCACTGAATAGGTGGTCTTTTTCTCACCGGAAGTTTCATATTGTTCACTGTTATAGTTATTGTTCACCTCAACGTCCTTAGAAGCTGAGTCGACCACATAGAACTGTCCACCTATATTTACGATTGTGTATACCACTCCGTTATTCTCATAAACTGCGGTATCCTGATCATTCTGAAGCTTATCTGCCGGGAAGTTCTCTGCATTGATATTGAATGCAAGGCTTCCGTCTGTGCCCTTCACATCATAGGAAACCACTTCTTCTGCCTTCTCGAAAATAACAAGATCATCGCGGGTATCGTTGAGCTTGTAGTTCAGATATACGGTTTGTGTGTCACCTGCCACATCTTTGTAAGTCACCTCACAATAGTTTTTGTTATCATTCCGATTCCAGGTCCACTTGCAGTCAACAAGTTCTCCCTTGGCAAGTTCCGGAATGTAGTAATTCTTAAGGATCACTTTGAACAGCTCATCTTCTTTTCTCCAGTTTGTGGAGGTATCCCCTGCACGTTCTTGTTCCAGAGCGATGATCTCAAGTGCTGCTTTCTGTGCATCGGTAAGCTCCGGAATTGCTGTTTTTGCTTCCTCTGCTGCCTCCTGAAGAGCCTTCGCTTTCTCCTGAACTGCTGCAAGATTTGCTGCGGCTGCCGCTGCCTCGGTACTTGCTTCGGCAACTGCTGTATCATAAGCTGCCTGTGCCGCCTTAAGCTCGTCTAACGCTGTATTGTATTCGGCTACTTTGCTGTCATAAGCTGCTTTGGCAGTCTCATACGCTTTCTGTGCATCGCCTACAATACCAGCTGCCTGATTGTAAGCATTCTTCGCCTCCTCAATGTCTGTTGCAGAATCAATTCCGGCTTGTGCTTTATCAAATGCGTCTTGTGCTTCCTGCTGCTCTTTCTTTGCATCATCCGCAATTGTATTTGCCTCATCTGCTTTTTTATCTGCCTTATCAAGAGCTGCGTCGGTATCTGCTGCGGCATCTGACGCATCTTTTATGCGATCCATTGTTTTGTCAACTATTTCTTCTGCCACATTCACATCTGTACCGCCTTCGAATGTTCCGTTTGCGGTAGCATCCAATACGCCTGCTGCATCTTTTGTTGTCTGGTCTGCGCCACTGTCATCCGCAATTGTTGTATCAACTGCTGCATTTACCGCATCCTTTGCTGCTTCTGTTGTTTTGCTCGTTTCTTCAGCGGCTTTCTGAACTTCTCCCACCTGTTCTGCTGCAGATTTCTGTGTTGTTACAGTTGTTGTACTCTCTTCCGGTGTTGTTTCACTGCTATTCTGTCCATCTGCATCCTCAGCAAATGCTGCAATCGGAGTAGATAATGCCATCATTGCTGCCAGTCCGACCGATAATGATCTGATCACGTTTTTGCTGGCTTTTTTGGTTAATTTTACGCCTGTAGCGTTTTCCATCATTTCCTTTTTCATCTGTATAAACCTCTTCCTTCCATATTTAATGTTTATCTCGCTGCACTTTTGCCAAGGCTGCAAAAAAACATATTTATCCTTTTTGTTATACTAACTATAACATTCAGGGCGTTACATAAAGTGTTATAAAAAGAACTAATTTTTGAAAAATCAGAGGTTTTATAGTAGTTCTTCTAATAAACGACGCAGCATTTATAATTTAGCAGCGCTGCTCGGTCTCTTTTGTGTAAGTTGCAAGATATTCCTGGGCTTGCTGCGGAGTTATTGCAAGTTTTTTCTGTAAACGTTCTAAAATGGTTTTCTCTGAAAGACCAAATTCATATCCTGCCGCAATGATTTCTTCCGCTCTTCCTTCCGCTCTTCCTGCCTGTTCTCCCTCTTTCCATGTCTCTTCAAATACGGTAAACATTTCATTTTCTCCTTTCCGCTCCAATAATTGATAATCCAGTTTACTGTTCATTACACTTGTCACTGTCCTGATCACAGTTGTATCGACATGATTCTTTTTAACATAATGAATCGCCTGCTCTTTTCTTTTTCCAGGTGTCTCCCTTTTATCGATCAACATTCCCACTAAGTTGAACAAGTCTCTGTTGTTGACATTATGTAACTTTAAATTATTATTTCCAGCCTCGATCAATATCATTTTATAATCATTTACATAACGACTGAATTGCTTGGGAATATCTAACATCCCATGTAATGATACTGCGCCATCCCACGGTCGTTCACCATAATAAATAACAGCCGTGATCACTGGTATAAATTTGTCTGTTTTTCTCATTTTAGACAAAAATTCATCCGAAGATAATCCCTTGCCATTCTTATACTTTACTGCATTATTATCATACTGCTTTTTGTATGCTCCATAGTCATAACCCATTATTCTCATAGGCATTGCGTAATGAATATGTTCCTGACTCTCCATCCCAAGCATCACAAAATTGATCCCATATCTGGTAGATTTCTTGCAAATTGCAATATTATCCCGTGAAGCTTTCAGTGTTTCTGCATAATTTTTATGCTCCAATATAGAAGATTCATCTGTATCTAAATCTTCTAATTCTTCCGGTCTGATAACCGTTTTTCCATCAAACAGAACCGCATTAAAAAAATCTGAAAACCGTTCCTTGTTTTCCCAATACTTTTTTAATACTACATCTGGTTTGTTATTTCTTTTTTCTTCTAACAATAATATTCTCCTTCTATTATACTATGTACTGCATTTTTCTTTCAATAATAAACTCATGTTCACTTACCATTTGCTATATAGTTGTGGATATTGGGAATCCATGCCGATCCAGCATATATGATTTCACTCATTTGATAAAAAAAGATTTTTGCTTTACGCATTTTTAGAGTAACGGATTGCTTATATTCTGTCAAGGGATTTAAAAAAATTAAGCCAGAGGAATTTTCATGTTTTTCCTCTGGCTTAGTTTTTGATTTGTTTAATCTGTCAGATTTTCTTTCAAGGTCTTGCGCACTGCGCCCGGGCCTGCGATTTCTTTTACAAATAATTCTTCAATTTTCTCTCCGATACCGGCTTTGTAAAGATCGATGCCGAAAATATTTTCATTGGATAAAATACTCTTTAACTGTCCTGTATAGGATTCTTTCTCACCAAATTTTACATCTTTTAAGGCAGCTGTTAATTCTGCAAGCATTGGATCAGAAGATAATTCAAACTTTTCTCCCTTATCATCGACGCCAAGCAGATATCTGCACCATCCTGCAATTGCAAGTGGAATTGCTTTTAACTTCTTCGCATCCCCATACTGAGCCACATAGGCTTTGATCGTTTCGCCATAGCGAATGCCCACTTTCTGGGAGGTATCTGTTGCGATACGCTGCGGTGTATCCGGCATAAATGGATTTGGAATACGCACATTGATAACTTCATCCACAAAAGCTTCCGGTGATAAGATACCCGGATCTGTAACCACCGGCATTCCCTCTACAGGGCCGATTTCATGGACAAGCCTGTTCAGTTCCTCATCTTTCATTTCGTCTGCGATCAGGGTATAACCTAAAACGCATCCGTAGACTGCAAGTGCTGTATGCAGTGGATTTAAGCAGGTTGTAACTTTCATGCGCTCTACTTTATTTACAGTATCCCGGTCTGTCATATAGACGCCTGCCTTTTCCAATGCAGGTCTGCCATTCGGAAAATGATCTTCGATCACAAGATACTGTGGTCCCTCTGCGTTTACAAACGGCGCTATGTATGTATTTTTTGAAGTGATGACCGGTGCAATATCCTCAATGCCAAGTTCCTCCAAAGATCTGCAGACGGATTCTGCCGGTCTTGGGGTGATCTTATCGATCATTGACCATGGGAATGACACCTGATCTTCATCTGAAATGTAATTTACAAACTCGCCTGTTACATATCCTTTTTTCTCCCACTCTTTTGCCATAGTCAGAATGGAATTTCTTAATTTTTCTCCATTGTGAGAGCAGTTATCCATGGAAACTACTGCAAGAGGAGCCTTTCCTGCCTGAAAACGCTCGTACAGCAATGCGCAGACAACCGCCATTGCAGACACCGGTTTTTCAGGTCCGTTGTCAATATCTTTCTGAATAAATGGAAAATAATTTCCATCCACTCCCTTCAACGCATATCCTTTCTCCGTGATGGTAAATGAGATCATCTGGAGATTTTTATCGGAAAAGATTTCTTTTAACCGATCCCACTCCTCCGGCACTTCTGACTGCGCTTTGATTGCCTCTGCCAGAGAACCTAGCACCTTTTTATCCGTTGAGCCGTCGGCTTTTAATGTCACAGCTAAAACGAGGTTATCATACGGTCTGTATATTTTATCTACCACATCGAAATCAAACGTTTCCACACAGGTAATCCCTTTTTTCATCTCTCCGGAAGATATCAGTGTATCTGCGATCCCTCCGATAAAAATACGGAAAATATTTCCGGCTCCAAAATGTACCCACACCGGGTTTTTCTTTGTCTCTTCTGCCACTTTTTCAATATCATAAGAAGGAAGTCCGATTCCTGCGTTTTTCCACTGTTCTTTTTCCTGCAAACCCTGTAATGTCAGTTTCATCTCTGCTCTCCTTCCTTTTTTGCAGCTTCCCACAGTCCGCGAAGATATGCTGCGCCTAATGCACGGTCATAAAGTCCATACCCCGGCATTGCTTTTTCTCCCCAGATCATTCTTCCGTGATCCGGACGGATTGGGCCATCAAACCCATCTTCATAAAGCGCTTTGATAATGGCATACATATCAAATGTGCCATCCTCGCTGAGATGTGCGCTCTCCTCAAAGTCTCTCATTCCATCGTTAAATCTCAGGTTTCTGATATGTGCAAAATGGATTCTTCCTTTTAACATATGAATGGTTGCGATCAGGTCGTTATTTAAGTTTGTTCCATACGAGCCCATGCAGAATGTCACACCGTTATGTTTATTTGGCACCATATCCATCATTCGTTTTAATTTTTCCTGTGATGAAATGATTCTCGGCAGACCGAACACACTCCAGCCCGGATCATCCGGGTGAATTGCCATATTTATATCATATTTGTCGCAAACCGGCATGATTGCTTCCAGAAAATATTTCAGATTCTCAAAAAGCTGATCCTCATCGATTCCTTTATATAATGCAAATAAATCCTTGATTTTTGCCATTCGCTCCGGCTCCCAGCCCGGCATGACTGTTCCATTCATGTCATCTTTGATCGCATCAAACATTTTCTCCGGGTCCATTTTATCAATTGCATCCTGATTATATGCCATTACCGTAGAACCATCTTCTCTCACACGGTCAAGTTCTGTTCTTGTCCAGTCAAATACCGGCATGAAGTTATAGCAAACCATATGGATATCTGCCTTTCCGAGATTTTCTAATGTCTCAATATATGCCTGGATATCATGGTCTCTGCCCGCTCCGCCTGTCTTGATCGCATCGCTGACATTGACACTCTCAATTCCTGCCAGATGAAGGCCTGCGTCCTCAACCTCTTTTTTCATTGCAAGAATTTCATCCAGATTCCACACTTCTCCCGGCATTTTATTATATAATGTAGTAATGATCCCGGTTGCATAGCGTGTCTGTTTTATCTGTTCCAAGGTGACGGTATCATAATCTTTTCCGAACCATCTCATTGTCATTTCCATTTTTCTGATCTCCATTTCTATCTGTTATATTCAAAAACAACTGCGAAGTTTTAACCTGAATCAAAACTCCGCAATCACTGATTTATCCGAGGAAAAAGTTCATCGGAACCGTCACAAGAGACGGGAACAAAACCATAAGCAGTAATATCACTACCTCAGCCAGAAGGAACGGCCATATCGATTTTACCATTCTCTCCATGTTGATCTTTCCTGCGCCGCAGGCAACATTTAATACTGTTCCTACCGGTGGTGTAAGTAAACCTAAAACCGTCATTAAGATAAATACCACTCCAAAATATGCAACATCGATTCCTGCTGCTTTCACTGCCGGCAGTAATACAGGTGTCAGGATCATAATGGTAGGCGTTACATCCATGGAAGTTCCAACAAGGAGCACGATCAGGCAGATAATTAGCATTAATGCTACTGGATGCTCAATAAATGGTGCTAAAATTCCCGTAACAATGGATGGAACATTTGCCACTGTCATCATCCAAGAAGATACCATTGCTGCTGCAGCAAGAAACATGATTACAGAAGATGACTTTGCCGCAGAAACAAGGCATTCCATCAGCATGCTGATTTTTAATTCTTTGTATACAAACAGTCCGATCACTAATGCATATACTGCTGCGATAACTCCAGCCTCTGTCGGTGTAAATTTACCACTGCGCAGTCCAACAAGAATAAACACCGGAAGAATCAATGCCCAAAGTCCGTCAAGCAATGCTTTTGCAACCTGTTTTGCAGACTGTCTCTCTGCTTTTGCGAGGTTGTCTTTTTTCGCAATAAAGAACCATAATACACACAAAGCACCTGATAAATATACAGCCGGTGCAATACCACCCATAAATAATTTTGTAACGGAAACACCTGCCTGCACGCCAAAGATAATCATTGGTACAGACGGCGGCATGATCGGCGATAAAATATTTCCTGCTGCGATCAGTCCGGTACAGGTATCACGCTTATAACCGGCACGTACCATCATAGGAATGAGGATCGCTCCAAGGAATGCAGTGGAAGCAACAGCTGATCCGATCATACTTGCAAATAAGAGAATTGCCATGATTGCAACATAGCCCAGTCCGCCGCGGACATGTCCGATAATCGCATTCGCTGCATTTACAATACGCTTTGTAATACCGCCGCGGTTCATAAATTCACCTGCCATGATAAAAAACGGAACTGCCATCATGGAAAAGGAATCTGCACCAGAAAATAAATTCTGTGATAAAATCTGGGCATTAAAGCCATTCAGATATAACATCATACAAACACCACTGAATAAAAGTGCGAAGCAGATTGGAAGTCCAATCAGCATACCACCGATCAGGGCAGCTAAAAATATTACTAATGTCATGTTATTTTCCTCCCTCTTCTCTCAGTCTTCTTGCATATTCTTCATCCGAAAGATTCTCTGCACCATCTTTTGCCTCTGCAGCGATCTCATCATCATCCGAAGTGCTCATCGTAACAATCTCTGATATTTCAGATGGATTTTTCAGCGCATGGACGATGTTTATCACCGCCATGATCGCAATTGCCACGCCTGTGATGATTCCAGCAAAATATAATACAGAATATGGGATTCCGAGTGCTGCTGTTCTTGAGGCGGTATTCTGTGCCACCATTTTTTCAGAACCCCACACTAAAATAATCATTAAGATCGCAATAATTGTCTGGGAAACAATATACATTACCATCTGCACCTGCGGCTTCATTCTGCTGATGAGTGTATCCACTCCCAGATGTGCATTAGCACGCATTGCACTGATTGCTCCGATATAGGTAACGTATACAAAAAGGTATCTTGCCAGTTCTTCTGACCATGTCAGCCCGGCATTAAAAAAGGTTCGAAGTACAACATTTAAAAATACAAAGAACACCATTAAGCCGGTAAGAATACCTGTAAAATAATCAATACCTTTAAATAGCTTATCTACTAATTTGTTCATAGTCTGCTTCTCCTTACTCTACTTTAATGTCATCTACCATTTTTCTGACATCATCTACCCAGTCATACTGTGCATTCAGATAATCGTAAACCGGCTGTATTTTCTCTTTCATCACTTCTCTGTCCTCATCGGAAAGTTCTGTAACGACCAGTCCATTATCTTTCATAAACTGCTTATCATCTGAAAGCTGCTCCTCATATAAATCCCATGCGTAATCTGACGCTGCCTGTGAAGCCTCTTCAAATGCTTTCTGATCCTCTTCACTCAAGCTGTTCCAGAACTCCTCCCCTGCAAATAATTCCAAAGATGAAATGATATGATTTGTGTCATAAACATAATCCTGAACTTCGTACCAGCCTTCTGTCTTTACCGTAGCAAGCGGATTATCCTGTCCATCTGCCACTCCCTGCTCCAATGCAGTAAACACTTCACCCATATCCATGATAACAACGTTGGCTCCAAGACTTTCGGCAAGTTTCACATGAATTGGATTATTTGGCATTCTGAGCTTCTGTCCGTTGAAATCATCAAGGCTTTCCAGCTTCTTATTAGATGTAAACTCTCTGGCTCCGTTCGGATACCAGGAAAGCAGCTTCAATGGCTGTGTACTCTCAAGGTCTTCTGCAATATATTCCCCAAGTTCTCCCTGATAGCACACTCTTGCGTGTTCTACGCTGTCAAACAGGAATGGGAAATCCGGGATAGACATTTTCGGTGTTTCAGACCACATGGTTGTTCCGACTACGCACATTTCCACGATTCCACTTTTCGTATAGTCATATGTTACCTTTTCGCTTCCAAGTACACCGGAATTATAAATCTGGATATCATAACGTCCATCGGTCGCCTCTTCCACCATCGGTTTGAACACATCTGCCAATGCCTGTGCGGCTGGTGTCTGATCTGATACACAGACCGCAATTTTTACTAATTTACCTCCACTGTTTTCACCGGTCGCTGAGCAGCCTGTAAAAAGTCCTGTCATCATTGAACCGATCAGTAATGCACTTGCGCCTCTTTTAATCGCCTTTGCAAGTCCCATAATCACTTTCCTCCTAAATGAAATGTTTGTAAGTTGTTTCTGGCGTTTTGTTTGTATGCTAGTATGGTAGTTCATTTGCTTATTTTTTTCAATATGTATATTTCAACATATTATCATCCTGTTTTTTATGCATATTGCATAATATTACTTTGTTTTTTTCTTTTTTATTGACTTCTTTTTTCTTTTATGTAGAATACTAGTATGTAAGTTGTTTTGTGGCATTCCTAAATAATCAATCATCTATTTCAAATTAAGATAAGGAGACTATTATGAAAGCCGTACAAATTGTAAAACCAAATCAATTAGAAGTAATTGACATTGAAAAACCAGTTATTGATCCTAAAAATAATGTATTAGTAAAAATGACCGCTGCGGGAATCTGCGGATCTGATGTTGGAATTTATCATGGCACCAATGCTGCAGCTACTTATCCGCGTATTATCGGACACGAAATGGTTGGTGTCGTTGCAGAGGTTGGAGATACTGTTTCTTCTTTAAAAATAGGCGACCGTGTTATCATCAATCAGGTAACAAGCTGTGGTCACTGCTACCCATGTTCCAAAAACCGTGGAAATGTATGTGACAACCTCAAAGTAAGAGGCGTACATATTGATGGTGGTTACCGCGAATATATCGCTGTTCCTGAATCTGACTGCTATCTTCTTCCGGATTCACTCTCCGATCAGGATGCCGTTATGATCGAGCCGACTACCATCGCTATCCAGTCCTGCACCCGTGCTGAACTCGAAAAAGACGACATGCTTCTTATTTATGGTGCAGGCGCACTTGGAAGTTCAATTTTAAAAATTGCACACACAATCTGTGACCACATCATTGTAGCAGATATTATGGATGACAAACTCGCAGAAGCCAGAGAACATGGCGCACAGTTTACAATCAATGCTGCAACCGAAGATTTTCAGGCAAAGGTTCTGGAATACACACACGGCAGAGGTTCCACTGTTTCTATTGATGCCGCATGTGTAAAAAATTCTCTCTTGTTATTACTTCAGGCTACTGGTAATGCCGGTCGTGTTATCACTATGGGCTTTTCCACCGCTCCAACCGAAGTAAACCAGTTCCTGATCACTTCCAAAGAGCTGGATGTGAGAGGTTCCCGCCTCCAAAATAAAATGTTCGGAAAAGCAATTGATATGATTAAGGAAGGTACTCTTGACCTGAACAATTCTATTTCGCATACATTTCCGCTTACAAAAGCGCAGGAAGCTTTTGATTTTGTTGACAGCAGAGATCCTTCCATCCGCAAAATTGTTTTTACTTTTGATTTTTAAAAATTATCTGGCAAAAGTTTTTATTTGATAGTATACTAGTATATTATTAAGGAAATGGGGAGAAAAAATGGTCATTCTTCAAAAGGAACGCTCTGAAAATTCCAGATCCTATGCTGTCAGAGTGCTCTTATATAACATCATTCATCTGGAATTGCAGCCCGGAACCGCTGTCAGTGAAAATGAGCTTTCCACCACACTGTCCTTGTCAAGGACACCGGTCCGCGAAGCTTTAATTGAATTAAACCGCATCGGTCTGGTTGAAATCCTGCCACAGCGCGGCAGCTATATTTCCAAAATTGATTACAATATCGTAGAAGAATCGCGTTTTTTACGGCTTGTAACGGAAAATGCAATTTTAAAGCTTCTGTGTGATAAGATTGCAGATGCTGATATGGACGCCCTTGATTATAATATAAAAAAGCAGCAGCGCAGCCTCGAACAGAAGGATCGAGAGACTTTTCTGGAATTAGACAATGAATTTCATGAGCTGTTGTTCCGCGCTGCAGATAAAATGTGGTCTTACCATATTATCAAGGAACAGATGGTTCACTTTGACCGTCTCCGCTCCCTTTCCACAAAATCAAAGCAACACGATTATGTATTAAAAGACCACGAAGATATTTTGTATGCAATCAGACGACATGATAGTGAAATGGCAGAAATGCTTATGACCCGGCATTTAACCCGGCATTTATCGGAGAAAAAAGAATTGCTAACAATGTATCCTGATTATTTCACAAATAATTAAGACTGCCGATCATATAACCGGCAACTTTTGAAAAGACTGTCCAGAAATTGGCAGTCTTTTTCTCTTGTTAATTTCCCGTTTTTAGGGAAATTATGTTTTTATTTCTTGTTTATTTCCCAAAAATATCATATTATAGGAAATATAGAATAATTGCATATGCAATGGAGGGCATTATAATGGATAAAAAATTTTTGAAGGCAAAAGATATTGCCCAGCTTTGGGGAATTACTCCCCGGAGGGTAAATCAGCTCTGCACTGCCGGTTTTATTAACGGTGCATACAAAGAAGGAAGATACTGGTTGATCCCTTCTGATACAACAAAACCGGAAATCCTTCGAAACAAACAAACCCCACCTTTGTCCGGCAGATTACTCCCATGTCCGGTTGGAATCACTTCATATAAAGAAGTTTCCAAAGAATGCTATTATGTCGACAAAACGCTTCTCATAAAAGATATAATTGACGACCACAGCAAGGTTTATCTTTTCACAAGACCGCGCCGTTTTGGGAAAACACTTACCATGGACATGATCCGAACCTATTTTGAAAAAACATCCACAGATACATCCATATATTTTTCAGATAAAAAAATCTGGAATTGCGGAGATGCTTACAAGCAGCTTCAGGGGACTTATCCGGTCATTTTTCTGTCTTTTAAAGATGCACATCAGACTAACTGGACTGATATGTACCGCAGTCTGTGTTTTACCTTAAAAGAAGAATTTCTTCGCCATATAGAACTTTTATCAAGCAAAGCAATTAATGAATACGACAAAAAATACATTCACAATCTCATAAATGATGTCGCTGATTCTACCGATTATCAGTTTGCTCTTGGTAAGCTTTCTTCTTTACTTGCCACACATTATAACCAGAAAGTTATTATTATTATTGATGAGTACGACACGCCAATCCAACAAGGACACTTATATCATTATTATAATGAAGTTGTCGGTTTTATGCGGAATCTTTTCTCCTCCGCTTTAAAAGACAATGAGAATCTGGAATTTGGCATTTTGACTGGAATACTCCGCATTGCAAAAGAAAGTTTATTCAGTGGTTTAAATAATCTTGTTGTAAACACGATTTTGGATGACAAGTACTCAGAGTATTTCGGTTTTACCGTAAACGATATATCAAATATGGCAGCTTACTATGGAATGGCAGAAAAACTTTCAGAAATTAAAGAATGGTATGACGGTTATCTCTTCGGAAATACAGAAATATATAATCCGTGGTCTGTGATTAATTATTTTAACAATAACTGTAAACCAAAGGCTTTCTGGTCCCGAACAAGCGGCAATGAAATTATTGGTGAACTGATCCGCAGTTCCGACAAAGAAGTGTACGAAAGTCTCTCACTTTTACTGCAGGGAAAAGAAGTGCAATCCATTATTAATACGGATATTATTTACCCGGAGGTAAATGCTGACTCTGACACAATCTACAGCTTTCTGCTTGTCGCCGGATATCTGCGTGCCACAAGTGTGATCAGTGAATTTAATGACAACCCGATTTGTTCTCTTAAACTGCCTAACCGCGAGATAAAAAGTGTTTTCCAAAAAGAGATTTTGGATAATTATAATACCTTATTTAACGGCTCCCTGCTCCGAGATTTCGAACTAGCTCTGCGAACAGGTGATACTGCTCTTTTCACTGACACTTTGCAAAAATATCTCTTGCAGTCTGCCAGTACTTTTGACACTACAAACGAAAATTTTTATCACGGAACTGTTTTCGGAATGTTGGCAATACTCTCAGACCGATATTATATCTCTTCCAACAGAGAATCCGGCGAAGGGCGTTTTGATATACAGCTTGAGCCAAAAGATAAATCCCAATTGGGCTATATTATTGAATTTAAAGCCGGAAAAAACCTTTCAGATACCGAACTTGCTAATTCTGCGTCAAGTGCGATACAACAGATCCAAAGCAAAAAATATTCTACCGACATGGAATATCATGGTATCAAAAAAATTGGACTTTTTGGGATTGCATTCAGTGGCAAACGTGTTGCAGCTAAATATGAAGAAATACAACTCCATTCATAAGACACATCCTCTCATAATTCTGAAAAACTAAGGAATCAGGATTATGAGAGAATTTTTTGTCCAAAAATTGGATCCAGAAATTGGCAGTCTTTTTCTCTTGCATTCTTTTTCCGAATGTGGTATTCTCATTTTATCGAACATATGTTCTATCCTATTCTTTGATTGGAGGAGATCACATCCAGATGAAAATCCAGCAAAATATGTCACTGATGGAAAAACTTACGATTCTCTCAGACGCTGCAAAATACGATGTCGCCTGCACGTCAAGCGGTGTGGACCGCGGTGGTGACGGCATCGGCCTTGGCAACTCTATTTCCTGTGGGATCTGTCATACTTTTTCCGCAGATGGACGGTGTGTTTCCCTTCTCAAGATTTTATTTACAAACGAATGTATTTTTAACTGCTCTTACTGCCAGAATAATTGTAACTCCGATGTCCGGCGGGCTGCCTTTACCCCGGAGGAAGTCTGCGAACTGACGATGGAATTTTACCGGCGGAATTATATTGAAGGTCTTTTTTTAAGTTCCGGCATTATGGTAAGCCCCAACTATACGATGGAACTTTTATACCAGACCCTTTATAAATTGCGCACAGCGCACCATTTTAACGGTTACATCCATGTGAAAGCGATTCCCGGCGCCGATCCTCTCCTGATTGAAAAAACTGGTTTTCTGGCTGACCGTATGAGCATCAATCTGGAACTGCCTACCGCAGACAGCCTGAAAAAGCTTGCGCCCTGCAAGTCGAGAAATACTATCCTGAAGCCAATGCGCATGGTTCAGAACGGTATTACGGAAAATAAGAATGAAGTTGCTCTTTACCGGCATGCCCCGAAGTTCGTACCCGCAGGACAGAGCACACAGATGATCATCGGCGCAACCCCGGAAAACGATTACCAGATTATGAGCATTGCCGAGAATCTGTATCAGAAATTTGATTTAAAGCGAGTGTTCTATTCTGCCTTTGTGAATGTCACCCACAACAGCAATCTTCCTGCACTGCCCGGCGGTCCGCCGCTCCTGCGGGAACATCGTCTGTATCAGGCAGACTGGCTGCTCCGCTATTATAAGTTTAAAGCCGACGAGCTTTTAAGTCCGGAGCGGCCGGACTTTAACATTTTTCTCGACCCCAAGTGTGACTGGGCGATCAGGCATCTGGAATATTTTCCGGTCGAGATCAACCGTGCAGACTATGATACGCTGCTCCGTGTCCCGGGTATTGGCTATAAGTCTGCCAGCCGCATTGTAAAAGCAAGACGCCACAGCACCCTCGATTTTGCTGATCTCAAGAAGATAGGTGTTGTGTTGAAACGCGCTCTTTATTTTATCACCTGCTCCGGCAGGATGATGTACCGCACGAAGCTGGAAGAAGATTATATCTGCCGCAATCTGATGGGCGATAAGACACAGATACCACGTGAGATCCGTGAGAGCGGTTATCAACAATTGAGCCTGTTCGATACCGGCTTATCCACGGAGCCGCTTCCGCTGTCGTAGATAAATGTAAAACTTTTATTTCCCTGAATATTTTTCTCAAGACAGGAGACATTATGCATGTATTTATCTGTGAAAACACACCAAACGGAATATTGACCGGCGTATACGATGCCTGGGAATTAAAGATTCAGGAAAGATGCTCCCACGCTGATATTTATCTGGTATCCGGCCAGCCGGATAATTACGAGCTGTTTTGCGACTACCACACCGTCGCACCATCCTCTGAAAATGCCGGAAAAGTTGTTTCTACGCTAAACCGGAAGCTTGGACACGATTTTTACGAGACAATCCTTACTGCTATTTTATCCATTGATCTTTCCGGCAAGAAGAAGATGGACAAAGCGAACGCCGTGTATCAGACGATCGTTGCCGCACTTTATTCACCAAAGGGTGCCCGTGTATTGGATTCACTGAGTAATCCTTATATTTACCGTGTCTTTGAATTGTCCAGAGCCACAGTCTCCGAAGCCCACCACCTGAAAGGTTTTCTGCGCTTTTCGGAACTGCAGAACGGTATTCTGTTTTCCACGATCCATCCCAAAAATAATGCCCTGCCAATTTTAGCAGAGCATTTTACGGATCGTTTTCCGCAGGAAAATTTTATGATTTACGATGAAACCCACCAGCTTGCGGCAGTCCACCGCGCCGGAAAGAATTATATGCTTGTAGATGCTTCGGACATCAATACCGAACTTCTTCAGAACTATTCTGAAAATGAAGCAAGATTCCAGAAACTGTGGCTGGCCTTTTTCGACAGTATTGCGATTGAAGCACGCACCAACCCCGAATTACAGGCACAGAATATTCCGAAACGGTTCTGGAAGGATGCTGTGGAATTAAGACACTTTTGTGAATAACCTTCTCGCATTCTCCTCCGTCACACGCTCGACCTCCTCCGCTGTGATTCCTTTTAATTCTGCGATTTTTGCGATCACAAACGGAATATTGGAAGAATCATTTCTCGTGCCGCGATGCGGTTCCGGTGTCATGTAAGGACAGTCCGTCTCAAGTAAAATGCGCTCCAATGGGATTGCTTCCACTGTTTCTTTCAGTTTTTTTGCGTTTTTGAATGTGACGACGCCACCGACACCGATGTAGTAACCCATTTTGATAAATTCCTGTGCCATCTCTCCGGAGTAGGAATAGCAATGGATGACACCCGGTATCTCCTCTGCGTGAACCTCTTTCATCACTTCCATCGTATCGGCTGCTGCGTCTCTGGAATGAATGATCACCGGAAGGTTGGTTTCCCTGGCAAGTTCCATCTGCCGTCTGAACCAGTAACGCTGTGCGTTCTGCACCTCCGGCTCTTTATCCCAGTAATAATCCAGTCCGATCTCACCGATCGCAACGGTCTTTGAAAGAGATGCCTGCTCTTTTAACCAGGCAAATGTCTCTTCATTCAACCCGCTGATGTCACTTGGATGTACGCCCACCGCTGCATAAATGTAGTCATATTTTGCAGCAAGTTCCAGAGTTGTCTTTGTTGTCTCTATCGAAGCCCCGACATTGATGATCCTGCCGATCCCTTTTTCCGGCAGGGAACGGATCAATGCTTCACGGTCATCGTTAAAACTTTCATCATCATAATGTGCATGTGTCTCAAATATCATAGCTGCCTCTCTGTGTTATCAAATCATTTTATTTTTTCTGTGCACGCTTCCGGCGTTTTCTTATGATCAGTACGATCAAAAGCAATACAACCGCTGCACCGCCGCCGGCATAATACAAGGTGTGATCTGCCGCCGTATGTACCAGTGCAAACGCTGCCTCATATGGAATGCCTGCCACAAGGTAACTGCCGTCCTCTGTGCTTTCTGCCAATGTCCATGCATCACTGCCTGTTTCTCTGTACCAGATCTCATTTTTTCCTGAAGTGTCCGGCACATAAAAATGTGCTTTTACTGTATCATATATTTTGTCATGCAGGTGTTCAAGACTCCAGTTGTAAGCATACACGACATCTCCGTCCGGCAGATCTGTGTCACACTCTGCCATCTGGATGGAAGTGTCATCATAGAATTTCCCTTCCAGAAGGAAAACTGCTTTTTCATTTTCTGTATCGGAACTTTCACTAGCTGTATCTTCTGTTTTTGCGTCGTTTATCACTTCCGTTCCCACGATACTCTCTGTCCAACGGCTGTACTCTGCCTCCACCGTTTTATTTTCCGTCATTGGTTTTCCAACCAGATCCTCCGGCCAGACTGCATAGTAACCATCTTTTTCCGGAATCTGTGGAAGATCAGATTCACTGAAGCTTCCATTATATGCGATTGTCTTTACAATATCCACATTATCTTCTGCCCGGAAAGTTATCTTCACTTTATGGAATCCTTCCGGAATATTCTCAAGTTTCATGACCTCTTCATAACTTTTTTCATCTGCAATCCCAGCATAGTTGATGTTGTCAATTCCATCAAGGTCATCGCCCACAAAAATGTTACCTTTTACCTCGCCCTCTTCAGACACAGTTCCTGCGATGCTTCCCAGACCTTCCCCATCACTTGTGATCGTAGATGCAGAAACACAGTTTTTCACGGTATATCCGCTTCCGACAATGCCTCCGACATAATCCTTTGCATTTATATTACAGAGACTGTAACTGTTGGCGATTGCACTGACACTGTTTCCTGCAATGCCTCCGGCATAATCCCCCGTATCAGATTTCACAGAGCCATAACTTTCACTTCCATAGACCAGTCCAAGTTCTTCTAATCCGGTAATACCACCGACACTGTTTTTCTTTGAAGTCACTTCCCCATAGTTGCTACAGCGGATGACAACATTATTCACGGTAGAACGGAGTGTAATGTCCGTAGAATCTGTAAGATCAGGATCAAACTCCGGATCGAGATCATATTCAATGTTCATCGTTCCGACAATTCCACCCACATTGAGATCGCCATTGACCATTCCGCGGTTTACACTTCCCGAAACAACACCATCTGTATCTTTTGCGCTGGCTGCGGACGAGATATCTTCCATATACTCCTCATCGCCTGTCACCACAGAAAGCGTATCTCCAACCGTATTCTGAATGCTTTTGATCTGCTTACTGATCTTCTGCACATCATTTGTGACAGACTGGATTCCATCATCCACTGTGTTCGTCAGCTTATCAATATCGCCGTTCGTATCTTTCTCTTTTATCTGATTGGAAATATCATCCACAAAATCTTCTGCCGTTTTATTGGAATCGGAGATTGTTCCACGAATGTTGGACAGATTACTGTTGATATTCTGCCATTCTTTTGAAACCGCCTCTGCCTGTTCTTTGTTTAAAATATGATTGTTTCCCTGGATACTATCTATTTTATCCAGAGAATTATGAATATTATTCATGTACTGCTGCGCTTCCGGGTTTGATTCCCCGATGGAATCTGAGAGGGAACCCAGAGATTCCGACAAAGTTTTCGAAGAATTATGGTACTGCTCCGACAGATTGTCCACATAGGTCTTTGCTGCTGTGGAGGTATCACTCATGGTCGAAGCAATGTTGCTTAAGGTCGTGTTGATGGAACTGACCGAATCCTGCACCTGATTTACCTTATCATCCAGATACTCCGATTCTATATACGGCTCCGCCTGACCGACAATTCCTCCTACATCTTTTCGTCCGTAGATTTCCCCTTCATTGTGGCAGTCGATGACTTTTCCACTCTGGCGTCCGGCAATTCCACCCACGTTATAACCCGTGTGTGCAAAACCGATTTTTCCCTGATTGATGCATTCACTGACAATTCCAGTCGAAACACCCACAATTCCGCCCATATCATTCCGGTCTATTACACGCCCTGTGAGATTTAATGTACCAATGTCAACGCCCCCAATATCCATCGTGGTTTTCAGCTCATCTGTATTGATGCTGCACTCCGATGTACACTCTGACACAAGTCCTTCGTTATTTCCAACGATTCCTCCGGTCTGATTGGTGGCTGTCACTGTTGCATTGCTCCTGCAGTTTACAATTTTTCCGGTCGGTTTGTTGATCCCTGCGATCGCTCCGACTGCTGTTTTTCCATTGACAGTTCCTTCAAAGGAACAGTTCCCGATCGTACCATAGTTCACACCGGCAATTCCGCCAATATTTTTACAGCTTCCCTCTGAAGTGATCTTACCGGAGATCTTCAGATCATTCACAACTGCGCTTTTACCCAGATAACGGAAAAATCCGTGATCCGAGCCTTTTACCTGCAGCTTCACATTACTGATCGTGTGACCGCCGCCCTCAAAATCTCCAGAGAAATATGCAACACCATTGAAATCAACCTTCGAAAGATCAATATTATGGGTAAGTTTTACCGTTTTTCCAACACTCCAGCTGTCATACTGACAGTTCTGTAAAAATTCTTCAAATGCCTTTTCATCGGCAATTTCGATGATCTGATTTTTATTTTCTGCCGTATCCGCACTGGTTGTGCTGTCTTTTTCTGTAGTTTCTTTTGTACCACTGCTTTCCTGTGAGGTGGCAGCCTGTATGGTCAACCGTCCGTTTCCTGCCAGAGCAGAAACGGTCAATGTCATGGAAAAACACAGGGCAAGTACTTTCATTCTCATCTTTTTCATGACTTTTTCTCCTCCTGCTCTTCCTTTGCGGCTGTCTCTGATTCTGCAGCCACATTTTCATCCTGCGTCATTCCCGGCAGCATTGGGTTTTGTGTATCGTCATGTGTGACTTCTCCATGTCTGCCCGGTATGTGCGAATCTAACGACACTTTCATCTGTCCCTGGAATACACCGGAAACATCTGCATCAATTTCTCCCTGTACATAACCTTTTACATGTCCGGTCACCCTCACTCTGCCGACAACCTCCTTCTGAGGTCGTGAAATATTCATGGCAAGGGCTGTCTTCTCAATGATAAAATCACCAAACAGCAGGATCTGCGGCAGCACAAAAAGAACCAGAATAATGGATATTAACGTACCGCGTCCCAAAGCCACACCAATGGAGGCAACCGTCGGATCGGATGCAATCTCACCGATCAAAAATCCTGCACAGGTCAAAATCGTTCCGGAAGTAAAAATAGTTGGAAATGCCTGATTTAAGGATTCAGTAATCGCATCTTTGATCGGCATTCTCTGTTTCAGATCCATGTATCTGCTGGAAATAACGATTGCATAGTCGATCGTTGCACCCATCTGAATTGCAGACACGATCAGGTACGCAATAAAGAATATTGTCTGTCCTCTCATTGCCGGAACTGCAAAGTTGATCCAGATACTTCCCTGTATAGTGAGTACCAGAAGCACCGGAAGCCCTGCTGACTGGAACGTGAAAAACAGGATGATCATAACAAATAGTGCCGTCAATACGCTGATCACGATATTATCCGATGCAAAGGAAGATTCCAGATCATGGTCACTCGTGGAGTTTCCTACCAGAATGACATTGTCTTTTCCAAAATATTTCGCTGCAATACCCCGGATCTCATCCATCGCATCGTAGGTTTCCTGTCCTTCCGCCGGAAGTGACAGATCTAATACAAATCTGGAATAGTCATCTCCCTGCAGCTGTAATTGCGCATCATGCAGCGTGTCATATAAGGACGTAAGCTGATCGTCAAGATCTGCATCTAATGTCACATATCCTTCCTGATACTGGTCATATAGGAACAGGAACATATCAATGATCGGCACCTCATAATCATCAATGCCGGTAAATACCGGACCATACTGCTCCTCATTGTATGCATATGCTGTATACAAAATCTGTACAACTTCTACATCCAGATCCGTCAACTCTGCAAACTGTCTTGGGTTCAGCTTATCCGTCAGCATATAATCATCATTGATCGCCACATTTGCAAGTCCCAATGCCGAGTTTACATAATCCAGTTTTTCAATTTTTCCCAATACCTTTTTCTCGGAATCATAATCCCCTTTTGGAACCATGACAACCAACTGATTGCTGGCACCAAAGGTATTCTCAATTTTTTCACTTGCAATTTTCGATTCACTCTTTTTTGCGCTGACAATGGAATTCGTGTCATATATATACTGGCAGTGATTAGATTCCCAAAATGCAAATACCAGAAACACGATAAAAACCGGCGGAATGATGTATTTGGTCAGATTTGCGAATTTACCTACAAACGTAATTTTCGGTACATAACATTTGTGATGGGTATTATCAATTCCTTTTGCAAAAATCAAAAGCACGCCCGGCATTAAGAAGAAAACGGAAATCAGGCTGAGTATGATCGCTTTTACCAGAATGATACCCATATCGTAGCCCAGCCGGAACTGCATAAACATCATCGCAACCATGCCGGAAATCGTGGTAAGGGAGGACGAGCTGATCTCCGGGATTGCCTTGGAGAGTGCTACTTTCACCGCTTCCTCTGCATCCAGCGTCTCATGTTCTTCCATGAAACGGTCACACAAAATAATGGCATAATCGATTGCCAGTGCCAGCTGAAGCACAACGGCAATGGAATTTGTGACAGATGAGATCGTTCCAAACCAGTAGTTTGTGCCCATGTTTAAAACAGCCGCCACACCAAATGTGATCAGTAATACCGGGATCTGCAGATATGCTTTTGTGGAGAGCATCAACACCGCAACAATGATGACAACCGCCAGCACAAGAATAATATTCATATCCTGCGAAAGAGACTCTGCACTGCGCTCCTCCTCACCGACAGAGGACGAAACATAGACATCATAACCATCCAGTGTCTCTTTTACTTCCTCAAGCGCATCTTTGCTGATCTGTTCATCCTCCGTTCCGTCAAACGTCACACTAAACAGCGCATCCGCACCTGTAAAATGATCCCTGGAATCATCAAATTCAATCTGCTTCACGCCCTCAATATTTTCCAGATCGTCAACCAGATCTTCCGCCTGCGCATAGGTGATATTCGAGACCATGACTTTGGCACTGCCATAAGTTGTGAACTGCTCCTCCATCAGCGACAGCCCGATCCTCGTTTCACTGTCTGCCGGCAGATAGGATGTGATATCCTGATTGACCTGCACCTTATTAATAGAAAGAACACTGTAAATGATTGCCAAAACAAACAGAATTTCGATTGCTTTCCGCTTATTTACAATAAAGGAAGCGACGGTAAGCCAGAAATTCCCTTTTTCTTTTTCCTGTTTTTCTTCCATATTCATCCTCTTTCATGTTACATCTGAATCATTTTTCTTACACAGCAAAACAGCAGTTGTTTTACCGCTGATCCATTTCACTATACTTAACATTGTGTTGATTATTTTATACTGCATTATTATAATAAGGGCATCTGGTTTACTCAATAAACATATTTTTCAAAACTGTTTGTTAATTGACATATTATGTACATCGTGTTGATTATTTCAGAAAATTTTTAGGATTATAAATTTTTAATCATAACTCCAGAAAAAATACCAGACAATAACATCACATTTTATATGAAAGGATCTCACATTATATATGGAAGCAAAAACCGACCGCCGTATCAAGCGTACCCGCTATCTGCTTGTACACGCACTCACCTCCCTTATGCTGAAAAAAAGTATCAAGGATATCACCGTAAAAGAATTGTGCGAGTCTGTTGACATCAACCGCGGCACTTTTTACCTGCACTACAAAGATATTTATGATATGTTGGAGCAGACCGAGCAGGGGCTTTTAGAACAGTTTGAGCAGGTCTTCAAAAATTATCACCCGGATCATACTCCGGATTTTCCTTATCCGCTGTTTGTCGAAATTTTTCAGATCATTGACCAAAACTCTAATCTGTGCTGTGCACTGCTGAGTCCCAATGGCGATATTTCTTTTTCTGTCAAGATCAAGAAATTGTTTGAACACCAATACATACACGAATGGATGGTTGCGCATCATTCGGCTGATTTTCTGCCAACTTATGAATATTTCAGCAGTTTTCTCGTTTCCGGCTGCTCCGGTCTGATCGAGTCATGGCTGGCTCATGGCAAAAAGGAGACGCCGGAGGAGATGGCAAGACTTATCAGCAAACTGATTTCTACCGGAATGACATCTGTCTATCCGATACCTTGCGGACAGTCTGATGATCTGTAGAATTGCAGATCTTCATTTTGTATATTTTTACTAAACTTTTGTATTTTTTATCAATTAGAGCAAATTTTTGTTTCCTTTTCACACAAAATCATATATACTTATTATAGAATATTGGCTCCGGGGCAACGCTTCGGAGTTTTTGCTTCGCAAAACAAGGAGGAAAAATCCTCTCCTCGTCCAATGGGACTCGGATTTTTTCTTCGAAAAAACAAGGAGGAATTATGGATTTTGTTGGTACTGTCTGGGCGCTGCTTCCGCCGGTGATCGCCATTGTGCTTGCGCTGATCACAAAGGAAGTTTATATGTCGTTATTTATCGGTGTCGTAACCGGAGCTCTTTTATATACAAATTTCAGTCCGGTTGGAACGATCGAGGCAATTTTTGAAGTTATGATGGAAAAGCTTGGGGATTCGTGGAACGTCGGCATTCTGATTTTCCTCGTATTTCTTGGCATTATTGTTGCATTGATGACAAGAGCCGGCGGTTCTGCCGCTTACGGAAAATGGGCAGGTAGTAAGATCAAGACCAAATCCGGCGCACTGCTTTCCACATTTGCGCTCGGTGTCGTGATCTTTGTCGATGATTATTTCAACTGTCTGACCGTTGGAAATGTCATGCGTCCTGTCACGGACAAGCAGAAGATTTCCCGTGCGAAACTGGCTTATATCATTGACGCAACTGCAGCTCCGATCTGCATTATCGCACCGATCTCAAGCTGGGCTGCCGCAGTCACCGGATACACAAACGGAGATGGTTTCTCTCTGTTTTTGCAGACAATCCCGTTTAACCTGTATGCATGGCTTACCATTCTGATGGTGATTTTTATGGGTGTGACCGGCCTTGATTATGGTCCGATGAAAAAGTTTGAGGAAAATGCTGCAAAAGGTGATCTTTTCTCCGGCAAAAATGATTATGAAAATGTAAAAGAAAATATTATTTCCGCAAAAGGAAAGGTGATCGACCTTGTTCTTCCGGTCATTTTCCTGATTGCGAGCTGCATTATCTGCATGATTTATACAGGTGGATTCTTCGAGGGCGAGAGCTTCATCAACGCTTTTGCAAACTGCGATGCATCCATGGGACTTGTGATGGGTTCCTTCATTACATTAGTCTTTGTGTTTTTGCTGTACCTGCCACGCCGCGTGATCACATTCAGTGAATTTGCCGAGTGTATTCCGCAGGGATTTAAGATGATGGTTTCTGCGATCCTGATCCTTGTTCTGGCCTGGACGTTAGGCGGTTTCTGCAGTACAAAATTAGAAGCCGGCGCCTTTGTGAGCAGCATGCTCTCCGGCAATATGACTGCAACCTCACTTTTCCCGGCTATATTATTTCTGGTTGGAAGCGGACTTGCTTTTGCAACCGGTACTTCCTGGGGAACGTTTGGCATTTTAATTCCGATCGTTACCGCTATGTTCCCGGAAACAGATCCGATGCTCGTTGTCTGTATTGCCGCTTCCCTTGCCGGTTCTGTCTGCGGAGATCACATGTCACCGATCTCCGACACAACGATCATGGCCTCCGCCGGTGCACAATGCCACCATGTAGACCATGTATCCACACAGCTTCCTTACGCTCTGACGGTCGGTGGCTGCTGCGTGGCCGCCTATCTGGTTGCCGGATTCACAAAGAACGTATTCCTCACAATGGCAGCCGGCGTGATCCTGCTTTTTGCTGTTTTATCATTTATCCGGTACCGGCAGGCACACAAATGTGATATGATGAAGTAAGGAAAATACTTAAGGAGAACTATTATGAGCAAAGGTATTGTTGGAAAAAATAACTGGGCTTTAGTCCTTTTACTTCTTGTCGGTGTCGTGTTAGGCGGTCTGATTGGAAAGTTATGTGCAGGTGTACCCGCTTTAGGCTGGCTTAATTACGGTCAGAGTTTTGGATTTGTCAATCCAATGGTGTTAGATCTGGGGATTTTGGTTCTGACATTCGGATTTACGGTTGATATCACAGTAGCCGGTATTCTGGGAATTGTGATCGCGATTATTATTTACAGATTACTATAATAAATGTATAAAAGGACTGCTGTTTTGCAAATTTTTATTCATGCTAAACAACAGTCTTCATAATAGTTTACGCTTCATTCCTAATAATTGGAAGTAAGTCTATAAATCTACAAATTTTACACTATGTATTTTAGAAATATCGGTTACTACTTCTGAAACATCTATATTCTCAGGCATAGAAATTCCAAAAATATATGTTATATATTCATCTTTCCGTCGTTTCATATTGCTTGATCTAATATCTATTTTTTTATCACTTAATATTTTTTCCAGCTTTTCAAGTGATTTTGTTTCCGAATCCATACAAACACGAAGTCTTCCGGGAACTTTGACATCCAGATACGAAAAATATTTATTCGACAACATACTTTGGATAACAACCGTAATTGCAGTCGCAATTATTGCCAACACATACATTCCTGCACCAACCGCCATTCCAACAGCTGCCATTACCCATATTCCTGCCGATGTTACCAATCCTCTTATTTGATTGCCATACATAAAAATTGTTCCAGCTCCAAGAAATCCTACACCTGTTACTATATTGCATGCAACCCTTGAAACATCTAACCTTATTCCATTATGCACAACATCTAAAAAACCATATTTCGATGCAATTGTAAAAAGCGCTGCTCCAACAGCAACAATTATATATGTACGAAGTCCGGCCGCTTTCTGATGTTTCGTTCTCTCAAATCCTGCAACTCCACCACATAATCCTGCCAATAAACACCTAAATATAAATTCAAAATTTAATGAATCAAATAATTGTATTGTCATCTACTCATCCTCACAAGCCAATTGATTTTATCTCCTTACATTCCTGCATAATTTTTAATACATCCAACGGTAAAATTCCCACTGGCATACTTATGTCCATTGTATATGTTAATACTGCATTTCTATGTCTTTTAACGTGGCTTTCCTCAATGGTAATACGTTTATTTTGAAATAACTGTTTCAATTTTAAAAGTATTTCATCATTATTCTCTACCGAAATTACCACCCTGCTATGGCTATAATTTTCCATTCCCTTAAAAAATCCATGATGAAATATAATTTGTGTCACTAAAATAAAACACGCACAAAAAAAACCTGTCGTATACATTCCACAACCAATGGTTAGACCTACTGCAGCCGTAACCCAAATTCCAGCTGCAGTTGTCAGACCCTGCACTTTATCACCTCGCACAAATATTAATCCTGCGCCAAGAAAACTTACTCCCGTAACGATATTAGATGCAACTCTGGCTGCATCTGCCTGAATATTTTCTAAACAAACAACATCCTCAAACCCATACTTCGATATTATCGTAAAAAGTGCTGCTCCTAATGCAACAAGCATATGTGTACGTATACCCGCTCCTTTGCTTCTTTTGTATCTTTCAACGCCTATAATAGCTCCACATATACATGCAACAAGCAACCGGACTCCATATTCTATGTTTTTATTATCGAACAAAACTTGTGACATTTTTCCACTCCTTCCAAATCAGCTATCTGAGTCAAAAGAGCGCCCATTTCTCCTAGTGAATCAAATACTGCATCCGGTTGAATATCAGACGACAGTATATCTTCCTTTTTTGTTTCCCCTGTCAATACAAGTATTCCTCTGCTGCCATTTTCTACGCCCTCTGCAACGTCTGTATACAACCTATCTCCGACAAATGCAATCTCCTCTTTTTTACTCTTGTAATTATCCAATATGCTTTCTAATGTTTCAACATGAGGTTTTCCAAATATTTTCGGGGTTACTCCAGTAGAAAGTGATATGGCTGCACAAAAAGAGCCTACATCAGGTATAAATCCATTTTCAACTGGACAGTTAATATCCGGATGGGTAGCATAAAATATGGCTCCGTTTCGAATAAATGAACATGCTTTTTCTAATTTTATGTATGTCAAAGTTGTATCAAAACCTACAACCACAATATCAGGTTTTTTATCATCCAGACATATTTTTTCGGCTTCAAACATCTTAATTAGAGAATCTGTTCCAACCAAATAAATTTTCGCGTTTTTATGATATTTTTTTAAATATGTTATTGTAACATCTGCAGATGTCATTATTTTTTCGCGACTGATGATGCAACCCATTTTAGCAAGTTTTTCAATATACAGCTCCGGTGATTTTGATGAATTATTTGTAAAAAAAATAAAATCTTTTCCAGCTTTTTTTACACTGGAAATAAAATCTAATGCACCATCCAAAACATGTTCACCAAGATAAAATGTTCCATCCATATCAAGAACAAATAATTTTGTTTTTTTTAATATTTCAATTCTATTCATTTGTCTCTATTTCTTTTGATCATTAATACGTTTTATTTCTTCAGGTTTAAATTTATATTCATGAGTATCTGTCAGTAATCCATTTGTCTCCTGTTCGACATCTGTAAATTGCGTATAACAGAACCCACTGAGAATCTCTGAGTCAAAAATAGCAGCTGTCAACCGATCATATTCTTCTATAAATTCTTCTTTTTTTATAGTAGTATAACCCCAATTCTGTTCTTCCTGACTATCAGCCGCTTTCTCTTTTAGCGAAATGCCTCCACATTCTGTCAGAACTACCGGTTGATTTTTATATTCACTTCCCTTGGCAAAAAGATTTTTATCAACTATATTTGCTAATGTCTTTAAACTTTTTAAAGACTGTGCAAATACCTCATGTTGACGTTTATCTTCCTTCTCACCATGTTTATAACTATGTATTGCACAAATATCGCCTACTGTCATTTCCCAACCGTCATTGGAAATTACCAATCTAGTTGAATCAATAGATTTAACCATGTAATACAGTGACTTTGAAAAATCCTGCTGTTGGCTGTTATCATATATTTGTGGAGTTCCCCAGCTTTCATTTAACATTCCCCATACAATAATTGATGGGTGGTTGTAATCTCGGTTTATCACCTCCATCCATTCTTTCATGAATGTTTCTGCCGCCTGCGGAGTATATACCCAAAAACTTGCCATTGCTTCCCATACCAAAAAGCCAAGCTTATCTGCCCAATACAAAAACCTCGGATCTTCCACTTTTTCATGTTTACGACATCCGTTAAATCCCATCGCTTTTGCTTTCTGAATATCATTTTTATAATCTGCATCTGTTGGTGCTGTTATAAGACTCTCTTTCCAATACCCCTGATCCAACAATAATTTTTGATAATACGGCTGATTATTCAAATAAATTTTTCCATTTTCTATATGGATTTTCCGCATTCCAAAATAACTTGCAACCTCATCTGCTGCATTTCCTGTATCTCCATCATCCGCTTTCATGACAACATCGTATAAAATTGGATTTTCAGGACTCCAATATTTTCCCACAAAATGGAATGCACCGTTTAACGCTTTATTTTGAAATACATCAACTGTCAATGAATTCTGCCTTTCATCACATAACATATTTCCATGAAAAACTTCGTTCTGTTCCAGACTGATCTTCACATGTACTCTGCATGGCAATTTTGACGCTTCTGATAGCTTATATTCAATTTTAACCGTTCCCTCATCAATATCTGGTGTAAAATAAATCCATTCAAAATGTGTTTTCGACAGGGGTTCTAACCACACACTCTGCCAAATTCCGGTACTTGGTGTATACCAAATAAATTTTGATGTATCTTCCCAAAACTGCTTTCCGCGCGGAATCGTTTCATCTGTCAGCGGATCTTCCACTTCAACTCTGATCGTCTCTCTATTCCAATTTAAATACCTTGTTATCTGAAATGAAAAAGGAGTCTGTCCACCAATATGCGTTCCTACACATTGGTTATTGATATATACACAGCATCGATAATCAACTGCTCCAAAATTAATACGGATTTCCTCCCCTTTCCATTCCTTTGGCACTGTAAATTCATTTTCGTACACCACAAAATCTTCTGTGATTCTTTCGCCTATTCCACTTAACTGGCTCTGGCAAACAAATGGTACTTCTATCTCTGTCTTTTTATTTCCATAATAAAACTTCCAAACTCCATTTAAACATTTCCATTTTTCCCGTTTAAAATTTGGACGCGGATATTCGGTTCTTCTCATTTTATCCCCCTTGCTTTTATTTAATTCCTGAATGTGTAAATCCCTTTACTATATATTTGTTTGCAAAAATAAATATAATCATTACTGGTATAACCGATACAACTGTAGATGCCATCATCATTCCCGGGTTTGTATAATTTTCACCTAACACAAGTGCAGCTATTCCTAAAGTAATTGTTCTTGTCTCATTCTTGTTAATAACAAGCGATGGCCATAAATAACTGTTATATAAACCTAAAAATGTTATGAATGCCTGTGTAATCACAACTGGTTTTACCGAAGGAAGAACAATATGCCATAGTATCTGAAAAATATTAGCACCTTCCACTAAACCGGCTTCTTCCAGCTCTTTAGGAAAATCTATCAAAAAGTTATAAATCAAATATATGCACATTACCCCAGAACCTGACGGAAGTATCAACGCCCAGTAAGTATTTAACCCACCTATTTGTTTGAATATATAAAACAGTGGAAAATACGTTACAATTTCTGGAATCGCCATTGCCCAGATTAATCCTATCAAAATAATTTTTTTTCCAGGCACATTCAGTCTGGCTAATGCATATGCCGCCAACACACTTGTTGTAATCCGCAGTGCTGTTCCACAAATTGTAATAATCGCTGTATTTATAAGCCACTGTATAACTGGGGATGTATCTGTGTTGTGAAACAGTTCTATATAATTTTCAAATGTCCACTCCTTGGGCAGTAATGTTGTAGATGTTACTGATTCAGCCACACCTTTAAAACTTGTAAAAACCATAAATAGGAGTGGCAGTAAAAATAAATATGCAATAATACATGCCATCATAAGCAATAATATTTTGGATATATTTTTTTTCATGGTCTGCCTCCCTACCTCAATTCTTCTTTTTCTTTTGTCAAAAAGTACTGTCCTATGGAACAAATTACAATTACAATTCCCATCAGAAGCGTCATGGCACTTCCAATGCCAAGATCATTTCTATCCATAATAGTTGATGTTATTACCATTATGACAGGTTTTGTGCTTTCTCCTGGACCGCCTTTCGTCATCAGTCTTGGCTGCCCATAAACATTAAATGATGCAATAATCGTAGTCATCAAAACAAAATAAAATACATTTTTAATTCCCGGGAAAATGATATACCGGAACTGTTTCCAGTATCTTGCCCCATCAATTGCTGATGCTTCATAAAGCTGTGGATCAATTTCATTTAATGCATTAACAAAAAGCATCATATTATAACCTATTGTCCACCATACCGTTGCCACAGTAAGCGAAACCCACACAAACGGCTGCTGTTCCATCCACGGTACTGCTTTTTTAATAATTCCTATGTTCATCATTAAATTATTCAGGTATCCGCCGTTTCCTTTCATCAGCCATACAAATACAGCTGCCACCGCAGTAACCGAAACAGAATACGAGGCAAAATAAATCGTTCTGAATATTCCTTTGCACTTGTCAGGAAGCCGATCAAGCAATAATGCAAGACCAAGACTTCCCAAAACAAGGAATGGTGTTGTACAGGCTGTAAAAATTACAGTATTTTTCAAACCTAGAAGGAACGAGTTATGGTACATCGAATCTCCAACCAGTATTTTGATATAATTTGAGAATCCCACAAATCCCTGATTTCCCATTATCAAACTATATTTACTTAAACTCATCACTATTCCATAAATAAATGGTATTAACCAGAACAGCATGAAAAATAATATAAATGGTGTTATAAACAACAAACCCGTACTTTTTTTCTTCATATAATCTCGTTCCTTCTATATAATTTACATCTCTGATAACTCAGTTGCTATGTCAGTTGCATTTTTCAATTCAGCCATAAGATCATCCCTTGACAAATTTTCAGTCTGTACTACCATCGACCATACTGTTTCGTTTACATATTTTACTTGTTCACGAATGTTGTATATTGCCGGAAGTATCATGGCATCATCAAAAATTGTGTAATTAACTGCCGCTACTGGATATTTTTCAGGATTGGCTTTAACTACTTCCATGGTAGCAAGATGAACAGGTGCCTGACCTGAATCTGCCCAATTTAGCAGAACATCTGGCTGATATGTGTATTTCATGAACGCAGCAATACCAGCAATTTTCTTTTCATCTGTAACTTTAGAGGATACTCCAAAGGTATGTCCTCCAGCAGGTACACATTTTTTATCGCCATAAATCTGCGGAACTGTACCGATTCCAAGATTATCCCCAAGAACCTCTTTTGCAACCGTATATTTCCATGGTCCTGTCATCGAAACGACTGTCTTAACATTTGCTGCTGTCTCTGACTGACTGATAAATGTATTAAAATGGTCATCTGCTCCTAGCCCAGCCGGACTCAAGTGATCTTTATAAATCATGTCGTGAATCTTCATAAATGCATCACATGCTTCTTCGGTATCAAGCTTGATATGTTCATCTTCTACCCAGTTCACTCCACATTGTCCTAACGCTGTCATCCATGCCCACTGCTGATCGCCTGTCAGTGGTAATCCATATGGATATATGCCAGAATTTTCGGAATCAAGTTTATCTCTTAATTCAATCATATCATTATAATCTTTCGGTGCTTCATCTGTGTATTCTTTATTATAAAATGTTGTTTCTGCATATAAATCCAATGGAAATGCAAAAACTCCGTCATCATACTTTGCGTATGTCTTCGTAATATCGTGAAAATCATTCTCAAATGAAATACCTGCCATATCATATATATCAGACACTTCTCTCAAAAGCCCCATTGCGTGATAGGTAGAAATCCAGTCTGCATGAATGATCAGCATATCAAAATCTCCTGATTTGAACTTTGTATAATGATCTGCATCCTGTAACTGTTCAATATAATAATCACTTTGTGATTCGTTAAACCCATCCACAATCTTTGTCATGTATTCACCATCTCCACCAGTAAATCCATTGATAAATGTGATTGTCGTCTTATCACTTTTTCCTGAAGATTCTTTATCTTCATTTGTATCCGTTGACTGAACTCCACCAGACACTGCCTCATTTGTGCTATCCGAAACAGTTGTTTTTCCACAAGCTGTAAATGACAGCCCCATTACAAATACTAATGCCAACGCCAACTTTTTCTTCATACTACTTTCTCCTTTCGCCTTGCAATTTTTTGCTTATTTTGTTATACTATTTTTGTAACAAAAAACTATATTTTAAATTCTCTTTTTTATTTAAAATTTGTTTTTTGTTGATTTCACTCTATTATTTTTGCAATATTTTGTCAACTATTTTTGTTGTTTCCATTTATTTTTTGTGTATAATGCATATTTTTTATCATCATTCTTTGTCAAACATTATTTTTTATTACACGTTTCATGTAATTAAATGGTATGTTTTTATTACACGTTTATTGAAATAATGTAAGAAAAAAAGATAAAAAGGAGAATGTAACATGTCTAAACCAAAACGAACAATCAAAATTATCGGCGAGCGTGATATCGAATTAAATCTAAGTAATCCTGCTCATCATGAGCGAATTGCGTCAATAGGAAAAGCTTTATCTTCTCCTATACGCCTTCAAATCTTAGCCTTATTGAAAGATTGCGCTATGTCTGTTCAAGAAATTGCTCATATTTTAAACATCCCTGTGTCTTCAACAGCTGTCCATATTAGATGCCTTGAAGATGCACAGCTTATCATTACCGAAGTCCAGCCCGGCAACCATGGCTCTATGCGTGTTTGTATCTGTAGCATGCAGACATTTACTTTATCTACAGTTAACCCTGAACTCAGTGCAGTGGATAATTCTGTATCAATCGAAATGCCTATCGGGCACTATTTTCAATGTAAAATTGAGCCAACGTGTGGACTCGCCGACGAAAATGGTGCAATTGACATGTACGACAGCCCCTCCTCTTTCTATTCTCCGAACAGAACCAAAGCACAGCTCCTTTGGTTTCGACAGGGTTATGTTGAATATCGTTTTCAAAATCTTATCAATCCAATGCGGCATCTTTCCGAGCTTTCCTTCAGTGTAGAAATTTGTTCAGAAGCTCCTGGATATTTAAACGACTGGCCTTCAGATATTACCGTCACTGTCAACGGCATTGAACTTACAACTTTTTGCTCACCTGGTGATTTCGGGGACAGGCGCGGCAAGCTCACACCCGCCATCTGGCCAAATGGAAGAACTCAGTACGGGCTTCTCAAGACCTTTTCCATCAAGGAAAACGGTGGCTACATCGATCATATGCCTGTAAATCCATCTATAAGCATCAAGCAGCTGGAACTGGATAAGTGTCATTATATAGCACTTCGAATAGGCATTAAAGAAGATGCAAAGCACATTGGCGGTATCAATATTTTCGGTGAAAAATATGGTGATTATCCACAGGGAATCATTATGACTTTTACTTACTAAATGGAGGTTCATTTTTATGCAGGATATTAACATCTCAACAATCATTGGTAGTACAGTTCCTGTCGAGGAACAATTAAAACTTATTAAAAATGCAGGATTTGACGGTTTTTTCCTAACATATACGGGAATAGAACCTTTGGTTTCCTGGGCTGAAACAGCATATCAGCTCGGATTAAAATTCGAAACTATACACGGTCCCTTTTCTCAGGCAAACCGTATTTGGGAGGCTGGCGATATTGGCAAAGATTATCTTACATATTTGAAAAAAATTATAAATGACTGCCATTCCGTCAACGTTGACAAATTAATTATGCATGTAACTGTCGGAAACACAGCCCCTCCCATTTCTTCTAATGGATTAATTCTTTTTCAGGAATTATGCGATTATGCAAAAGAAAAAAATGTTCATATTTGTTTTGAAAACTTAGAGCCACTTCCACACATCGATGCTGTTATGGACTATATTAAGGATCCTTTCCATGGATTTTGCTGGGATTGCGGTCATAATTTATGTTATAGTCCTCACATTGATATGATAAAGAAATTTGGTTCCAGATTAAAGTGCCTACATATTCATGACAACCTTGGCGTGACTCAACCCGGCAATATTGATTATCGTGATGACAGGCATTACCTGCCTTTCGATGGCACTTTGGATTGGAATTGGTTTGTCGAAAAACTCTCTGTTTTAAATTATACCGATCCAATTACATTGGAAGTTTCCATTTTAGGAAAAAGTGAATATCAGAATCTCTCATTAACTGAATACCTTAATAATGCCTATGAACGTGCTACAAAATTGCGAGATATGTTAATTCAAAAACAGACTTCAAACATTAGTCTGTAGCTATTATTTTACCATTGTATATAAGGCAATTTTCAGTTACTAAAAAACTTCCCATCAAATCGAGCAGGAGGGCGTGATTAACTCCCCTCCTCTCACACCACCGTGCGTCAGACTGTCTAACGATTCGAAAATTCAGTCTGATGTACGGTATTTTTATCTTCGATTTTTTTAATACCATTTTTATCTTTGTTTTTCACATGAATTACATGCGTTCCTCTCCCTGCTACATCACACTTCCTTCAAACTTCGTTACTAATTCTTCTGTTGAAAACATGCTTAATAATCGCTTAAAGTTATAAGCGATAAACATAGATGCAACTTCTGCGTCAACATTCTCTTGTCTGCGTCGATGAAAGAAACTATATCCGAGACTTCTTTTTATAGTCCAAAACGGATGCTCCACGATACATCTTCTCTGTTTATAAACCTCGTTATTATTTAGTGTTTCATTATACACAGTTTCAAGAACATCTTCATGTACCCAACGCTGTATCGTTCTTCCAGATGAAGAAGTAGTGCAGTCTTTTTTATATTTGCATGAATTGCAGTCTATACACTTATATTTGCGATACTTCATACCATTCTTCGAAGTATTTTCAAAAAATCGTAATCTATCTCCTGCTTGGCATGTATATTCATCAGTTTCACCATTATATAAACTTTTCTTTGCGAAATTCATTATCCTTTGTAGCATTATTCGCTTTAGCTTTTTTATAAAGACATTCATTCCGGCATCAACACAGTTTTTTATCTCCGTTCCGTTATAATAACCTGTATCTGCCAGAATTGTAGAAGACTCTTTTTCTAAAAGTTCGGATGCTTTTTGTGCCATAGTGTAAAGCTGGTTTTGGTCATTTATATCATTAGTCGTCGAAATATCTACAACAAAATGATTCTTTGCATCTACAACAGACTGTACATTGTAGCAGATATCCAATGAGCCGTTATTTTTTACCCTTCTTGAATCAGGATCTGTCAAACTCTTTTGTTCCAGTCCTTCATCTTTTAATTCCTGTTTTTGTGTAAGATACTGTTCTTTTAGCTCTTGATATGTTTTTAGTTTATCTGTAAGGTCATCTGCCAGCGCTTCATCTTTAGCGATTGCCATAAGATATGCATTTATCTGAGCTTCCGCATATTCGATTTTTTTATCTAAACCGCTTTGCGTAATACAATTATGCTTGCTGTTTTGAGCACGGATCTTAGTTCCATCAATAACAATCAGTTCTCCATCAATGAGCCCCCAACCTTTGAGAATAAGGGTAAGATTTCGTAATGTATTGTGAAACACAGCCTTATTCTTCTGAACAAAACCTGCAATAGTACCATGATCAGGTGTTATGCAGTTTACCAGCCACATTAATTCCAGGTTGCGTTTTGCTTCTGTTTCCAATGCTCTGCTAGAACGAATCTTATTTAAATAGCCATAGATATGAAGTTTTAATAAATCAGATCGGCGATAAGGTGATTGTCCTCGATTCCTACCACTATACTCTATAAAACCTAGATTTTCTAAATTTAAGGATTCTACATAAGAATCTATTACTCGGACAGAACTATCCTTACTTATTAAGTCATCTAATGAAGTGGTTACCATTCTTGTTTGATATCTATCTGCGCCAACAATATATGCCATAACGAATCCCCCTACGATACTGTATTTGGTAGTTTTATTATAACATTTTTCTTAATCGTTAGACAGTCTGGCGTACCGTTCGGTACACGGCGGTTTCAGTAGTTATTGTGCACAGACGGATAGGCTGTGGCTAAATCATAAAGACCACCGTTTATCAGTCTTTCTTTTGTTATGGCTTTCTTAACTGTTGTCAGATTCGCACAATACCAGTGTCCTCTTCGGCAGTTTGCTGCCATGTTCGCATAGTATTCGTGTACTCCCATCTTTATCAGCTCTGTTTAGATTATCTTTGTACAGTATCGCTTCCATAAGTTTCGACTGTGCACTGTCTCTTTCTTTCCATATCAGATTGAATGACCTTGACGCTTTCGCATACCCTTCATGTTCCGCACTATCTCTTTGCGAACAGCCACTGTTTGTGTTTTCTGTCATAATCATTCATTCCTCCTTTCCCTGTCATACTCAAGACTCCTACTGATTCGGTTCTTCACCTTTCGTCTACTATGACATCTGCTGACTTCTGTGCGTTCAGCACTGCTTTGTACAGTGGTTACTCCTTTCGGAGCATACCGCACAGACCTCCCCGGGTACCACACGTTTCTTCCTCTCCATCCATCTGCCTCATTTATCATACTTGATTCCGTGTAGTTATTGGGCTTCAACTTGCATAGCAGCCTTACCCTCATGCATGACCTTATATGAGATTTCTGTTCGTCAGACCAGAGATTTGCCCGTGGTTAGTCTGTTCCCACATCCGGCTTCCTTCAGATTCCACCTCACGATGGACACCCTTGCCTTCGGCTATATCCTTCCCATTACCGGGTGGATTCGGGACTTTAACCCGTTAGAAACGTGCACCGCCGGGCGCACCAGCAAAACGACAGATGTAATTTTAATACATCTGCCGTTTTATTTTTTACAAAATTTTATATATCCTGTTTTCTTTTCTGCAATAACCACTTCCAGACCGGAACAACGCTTACGTGAACTCCATCATAGTCAAGTTCTTCCTCTTCACTATTTGTGATCAGTAAGCAAGTCGCATCACCGATAAAGTTTTTTAATTTTACAAATGCTCCGATTTCCCGTTCCCTTGTATCGATCTGGTCTAAAACCTGCAGGCTTACCTGAATTGCAAGTTTTTCTTCTGGAACATAGAAATCAATTTCAACTTTTTTTCAAAATAAAATACATTTTCCCGTCCATAGCGTCGAATCAGTTCTATCGCGACCAAGTTTTCCAACTGCGTCGAACTGCAATCCATAAGCATAAGCCCTAACAAACCGGTATCCATAAAATAATATTTTGGCGAAGTCTCTTTTTCCACCAGCTTTGCTGCATAATTTTGCAATGTGAACAACAGATAGGAGTCCATCATATAACCGACATAATTAATCACTGTCTGCTTTCCCAGTACTGCACCTGCACTCTTTAGGATGTTGCTCAGCCTGTTAAAGGACAATGGTTTTGCAACAGATTCCGCGATCTTTTTCAAAATCAATCTTACTGCAAAATCATTTGTTATTTTATTTCTGGTCATGATATCTCCCAGATAAATGGTCTGGTAAATGCTATTTAAATATTCCCGCTTGTTTCTGATATCGACCAATTCCGGAAAAGCACCGTATTTTACATACTGATCACACATTCCAACTACTTCTGCCCTGTCTTTTGTGCTGAGCACTTCCAGATAATTTTTATCTTTCCCTTGTGCAGCCAGATATTCCGGGAACGAATATGGATATATATCTACTCTCATAAATCTACCGCCAAGTGTAGATGCAATTTCACTGCTTAGCATCTTGCTGTTGCTTCCAGTAATATGAATTCTATATTTCATGTCTGCTATCCGGCGGACAAACTTTTCCCAGCCTACCACGTTTTGAATCTCATCCAAAAAAAGATATGGTTTATTGTCCGCGCCAGACATTTCGAGTCCGATTTCCAGGATCAGGTTCAGATCGTCTGCTGACAGTTCCAAAAGTCTTTCATCTTCAAAATTTACATAAACAATCTGTTTGAGAGGAATTCCATTTTCCTGCAAATGCTTAATCTGCTGATACATCATATAGGATTTTCCAGTTCTCCTAATTCCAACAAAGCAATAATTTACATTATCTTCCAATGGATAGTCTCTGTTTATCATTGGATTATTTAAATAAGTTTCCTTTTGGTCAATCATAATCTGCTTTAAATAATCTCTGTTCATACGGCACTCCTTTCTACTACAATATATTTATGGTTAATATCCCTTACAGCCAGTAAGGAATTATCCATCTACTACAATATATTTATGGTTAATATCCCTTACAGCCAGTAAGGAATTATCCATCTTGTTGCTTAAGCTGTTAGAATGTAGGTAGCAATTGGATATCTTCTCCTTTCTTGGACTTCGCGTCCGTAACACAGACTGATAACCAGCTCCTCATTCGCAGCGTTCGTTTTATGCAGGTTGAATCACCTCAGGTGCATTCGTGTCACACCACAGTAGATTGAATAGGCAATGAGTAAAACTGGTACTTATCCATTGCAATAATCTTAAGGAGTGACAAATTTATGAACGCAGTAGGTATCGATGTTTCAAAAGGTAAAAGTATGGTTGCTATTATGCGGCCTTTTGGCGAAATTGTTTCCACACCCTTTGAAATTAAACACACATCCAGTGACATCAATTCGCTTGTAAAACTTATCAAGTCTATCGAAGGTGAGTCCCGAATTGTAATGGAGCATACCGGACGCTATTACGAAGTCCTTGCCCATCAACTTTCCGAAGCAAATCTTTTCGTTAGTGCCATTAACCCAAAGCTTATCAAGGATTTTGATAACGATTCCCTTCGTAAAGTCAAAACAGATAAAGCTGACTCTGTTAAAATTGCCCGATATGCACTTGACAAGTGGCAAAATCTGAAACAGTATAGCGTTATGGATGAATTACGCAATCAACTCAAAACCATGAACCGTCAGTTTGGCTTTTACATGAAGCACAAGACGGCTATGAAGAATAACCTTATCGGCATCCTTGACCAAACCTATCCTGGTGTTAATACTTATTTTGACAGTCCTGCACGTAGTGACGGCAGCCAGAAATGGGTCGATTTTGCATCTACATACTGGCATGTAGACTGTGTCCGTAAAATGTCCATAAACGCTTTTATTGATCACTATGAAAACTGGTGCAAACGCAAGAAGTACAACTTCAGCAAGTCAAAAGCTGAAGAAATCTATGGAAAAGCAAAGGAGCTTGTTCCTGTACTTCCTAAGGATGACATTACAAAGCTTATTATCAAGCAGGCAGTTGACCAACTTAACAGTGCTTCTATTACTGTTGAGTCGCTACGCACTCTCATGAACGAAACTGCATCCAAGCTTCCGGAGTATCCCGTTGTTATGGCAATGAAAGGGGTTGGAACGTCACTCGGTCCTCAACTGATGGCTGAGATTGGTGATGTTTCCCGTTTCACTCACAAGGGTGCCATTACTGCTTTTGCCGGTGTAGACCCTGGTGTTAACGAATCCGGCTCTTATGAACAGAAAAGTGTTCCAACTTCAAAACGAGGTTCTTCTGACCTCAGGAAAACACTATTTCAGGTAATGGATGTCTTAATCAAAACACATCCACAAGATGATCCTGTGTATCAGTTCTTAGACAAAAAACGGGCTCAAAAGAAACCGTATTATGTCTATATGACTGCCGGTGCTAACAAGTTTCTACGCATCTACTATGGACGAGTGAAAGAATATCTTGCATCTCTTCCAGAATCTTAATTATCTACTATACCTTTCAGACCAGCACTGGTGTGGTGGTCTTGTTTTGATGTCTAATTTTCAACCTGTATAAAATTTTCAAAGTTCTTTCATTTTAGCCTTGACTTTTTATTTGCAGGCTGTGTTAAAATTAAACATCTATTTCTAGAAAAAGACTATCATTTTTTTCCATTACACACCAGAAAGCTGCCCTGTCAATTTGTCAACTGGTGGTTGCGATGCGCTTGTTTGCGGTATTTTATAACAAAAAGAAAATCATTTTCAGATTTAACAATAATTAACTTGAAAGTAATTTACTTCAAAGTTAATTACGTCATATGTAGTTTGCTAAACACATTATATCCCCCCATAATCCACAAGACACCGTTTCAGTCCCCCAATCACATCACTGAACACGACACCATATTCTGCTGCCTTTCCGCAGTCCATCCAGAGATTATGCGCTGCCGGGACTTCTTTTACCATCTGCTTACTTCCAGTGATGCGCAAAAAATCCTTCGTAATCTCATACATGGACTGTGTTGTCTCGCTTCCAAAATTGTAAATTCCACCCGGAAGCTTTATCACACGTTCCATATTCTCGCACACTTCACGCAGATAAGTAATCCCGCGATACTGATGTCCGAAGGTAAGCGTCTCTTTCGCATTGAGGACATTCAATAGATAATTGCCTCTCGGTGAAATGTAGTCATACATCCATTCTGCCCGCAGCAGCACAGAATCCGGCTGTCTGTCCAACACCCGCTGTTCCATTTCCAGTTTATGCGCTCCATAGATATTCGCAGGTTTTGCCTCATCCTCCCGATATGGTCCGTCGCTCTCGCAGCCACGGTACACCTGATCTGAACTGAAACAGATCAGTTTTCTTCCGTCTGATGCTTTCGCCAGATAAACCGGAAGAAGTACATTTGCATAATAGGACTCTTCCGGATTTTTCTCACAGATCCCCACATCCGAAATTGCAGCTGTGTGGATGATCACATCTGCTTCGCTCTCCTCCACGATCTGCCTGATCTGTTTTTCGTTCATTCCCTGAATGGACGGCGCGGCAATTGCTCCTTCTAACTCTTTCATCAGGCGTGTGCCCACAAAGCCGTGTGCTCCGGTAACTAATATTTTCATTTTGTTTTCCTCCTCATTCTTTTTAATGCATCTTCAACTCAAAGTCTTGATTTTCCTCCTCACATAATATCACTCATCGCCCTGTGCAAAATATGCATCGCAGAACCCATTCCATTTTTCTTCATACTCATCATGTTCTAATTTCGTCAGATCATGTGGTGTGTAAATATTTCTTTTTTGTGCTTCTGTCACAAAATATTCCAGATAATCTGCCTCTTCCGCTGACCAGAAAGCCAGCACCGTATCCAACCCTTTCTCTGCCGCAACCGCCATCCTCGTGTGTCCATCCATTGAAACAATTTCGTTTCCAAACTTTTTCAATGGAATGATGACATCTTCCTTCGTATGGATGAAAGTGCCCACTTCTTTTTTCTTGGACTTATCCACGTAAAACTGCGATGGCTGTATGTTTTTCAACGGAATTTCAAACAATTCCACTTTTGGAAATTCTTTTACCATGTTTCCCTGTACATCCCGGAATGTCGTGATATGCTCTGCAAAGAAACGGAAATACTCGATCACCGCCTCATAGTATTTCCTGTTTTCCCCGGTGATCACAGCCTCCGATGTTCCGGTGATCAGCACCTCATAGAAAAAGATGCCATTTACCACGAATGCACCGTGCTGTCTTAATACTTTTTCGGAAAAACGATTATCTTCATAGCTGTTGATACGCTCAATATCCAATTGTTCTACTCCCTTTATTGGCATGCTATTTTCCTCACCTGTTCGTTATTCTGCTTACATAAAAAATCCTCATGTGTCATACATCAACGATAACACATAAGGATTTCCTCTTCAAATTATTTATTTCAGGGAGATTAATGAAAAAAAGTTTTGCATCACCAATGATGGTGTATCAGATTTTATCGGCACTATGCATACCATCTTTCTAGCAGATTCCCAGATAACTTCCCAGTTTCTCAAACTCTTCCGGATTAATGCAGTTCGGTATTTCCACATCTGCAATCTTTTCCCTGCACTCCTCATAATCCATCCAGCAGACTTCTGCGACTTCCGACTCTTGCAGTTTCAGTTTACCAATATCCACCGGCTGTCTGTATACAAAATCATTACTGAACTCATTATCCCGGAATATTTTTCCAGCAAAAGTTGTCCCAAACTTCACGAGTGTTGTTCCGAATAGTTCCAGCTGCTCCGGCTGTGCAGACAATCCCAGTTCCTCCTCAAACTCCCGCAGTGCACTCTCCATGACCCCATCTCCGGCACTGATATGCCCGGCAGAAGAGATATCATAGCAGCCGGGGTACGAATCCTTGTTATCGCTCCGCTTCTGAAGCAGTACATCATATCCGCTCTTATCATTTTCCCGCACGATCCAGATATGAACAGTTCCGTGCAGTGCGCCTTCACGATGTGCCACACCGCGTTCTTTTACTACGCCTGTTTTACTTCCATCCTCATTTAAAATATCGAAAAGCTCCAACTCTTTTGCATCCAGAACTGCCTGCTCCAGAATATCCTGCTTATTGTATACAAGCTTTAAAGAAAAGAACTCCTTCTGCTCCTCTAACAGACGGAAGAAAATCCGGTCGCCTTCCCAGAGATTCAATTCCGGAATCTGGTCTTTTTCTACCCATTCCAGCACACCTTCGTTGCAGTCGATTGGTGTTCCCTCGAATCCATCTGCTGTAAAAAGTGACATGTATTCTACGGTATCTTCCCCCAGAACAAAAGTTATAATACCACGATATTGCCAGGAAGTCAGGGTATAACCGGTTTCCTCCCAGACTTCCCTTAACATGCATTCTTCCGGGCTTTCTCCCCACTCAAATTTTCCTCCGACACCGATCCATTTATCATGATTAATGTCATTTTCCTTTTTGATCCGGTGAAGCATCAGATATTTGTTATCTTTTTCGATATAACATAAGGTTGTTAATTTGTTCATCTGTGAAAATACCCCTGTCTCTTTTCATTTAATTTTAGCTTATCACTAAACCAGGGGATATTGCAACCTATACGCTGTGAGCACTGCTCATTGCTTACGCATAGTATTTTGCCTGTGCGCTCCAGAGTTCATAGTATTTGCAGTTCGTCTGTTCCACGAGTTCCTCGTGTGTGCCCTGCTGCACGATCCTGCCCCGGTCAAAGACAACAATCTCATCGCAGAACCGGCAGGAAGAAAGCCTGTGGCTTATGTAAACCGCTGTCCGGTCTCCTACGATCTCATTGAAACTGCTGTACACCTCTGCTTCCGCGATCGGGTCTAAGGCGGCAGTCGGTTCATCTAAGATCAGGAATGCCGCGTTCTGGTACAGTGCCCTTGCAAGTGCGATCTTCTGTTCCTCGCCACCGGAGATGTTCACTCCGTCAGCATCACAATCCTTGTAAAGCCAGGTGTCCAACCCCTTTTTCATCCGGTCGGAATGTACATCAAAGCCAGCAAGCTTCAAGCATTCCTGCACCTTGTCTGCATCATACTCTGTAGATGCCGCCACATTCTGACCTAGTGGAAGGGCAAATAGTTTAAAATCCTGAAAGACAACCGAGAATACAGACATATATTCCTTATACTTGTATTTCTTAATGTTGATTCCATTTAACAGGATCTCGCCTTCTGTCGGATCGTAAAGACGGCACAAAAGCTTGATAAACGTTGATTTTCCAGAACCGTTCTCCCCAACGATTGCTAATTTTTCCCCGATACGGAATTTCAGATTGACATGGTCTAACACTTTTCTGTCTGTGCCTGGATAGCAGAAGCTGACATCCTTAAATTCCACTTCGTACTGACAGTCATTTCTTTTTTCCACGGTAAGGCTTCCCTGATACATATCATTCGGTGTATCCAGAAAATCAAAGGTTTTCTTTAAAAATTCCCGGTTTGTATTCACTTCACCAATTGCACCCAAAAATTCCTCCAGATTATGGCTTAAAGCCGTCACCGCACCGATATACTGTGTCACAGCACCGATTCCAAATGCACCTCCGTATGCCTTCAGACAGACAAGCAGATACACCAGACCACTGCAGAGCCGTTCTGTCATATTTGCAGCCGCTGCCAGAACTCCTACTTTTCCTTTTTCCAGACGATCCATCTCGGTTCCGATTCCCCAGACTTTATTTTTCTCATAAAGTCCCATAGCAGCCGGGATCTGCTCATAAACACGGATATCCTGCTCCCGTTCCCGTTCTCCTGCCATACCTGCCATGAAACTCCAGACACGATTTCCAAAAGTTGCACGCTCCGAAAGCTCTGCAATCATGTTCTGTGCCCGTTCCACAATTCTCGATGCCAAAGTCGTAAATCCCAGTATTCCAGCAAGAAACACAATCGCAAAAAGAGGGCTGTTCATCCACAGAAACGCGCTTTTCACCGCTTTTGCCTGAAAAAAACTCACAGTGAGCATCAATGCTCCGGCAATACCGGCAATTGCCTGCAGCATCCTTTCCAGAGTAAAGACAACCATACACAGCCCAAATCTGCTCCACCGGTTAATTTGTTCAATCTGTAATACTTTATCCTGAATGACGGCATCATCCACTTTTTCAAAATCCAGTGACAACATTTTTTCACTCAAAATGTATCTTAATTTTTCTAACATGCGGTTCCGTTCTACTGTGTAACGGTTCTTAAAATAATGGTAAATCAGTCCCAACAAGCTCTCGATTCCGAGTAAGAGCAGTACCAGATTGCGTAGAACAACCGGATTTTTCGCTCCTGCCAGTTCCGTAATGATCTGTGCCGAAAAATAGATCCCGGCATAAGGAAGCACTGCACCGGTAATCACGTAGAAAATCAGCTCCACTAACATTCCCGGCGACTCTCTCCACCAGATTCCGATTGCCCTTTTATTCATCCCAATTGTCTCACGCATCGAATGCAGCATCTTCCATTCCTCCTTCCGTGTAATACCTGCTCTGCACCTCATACAGATGTGCATATTCTTTTCCTGCTTCCATGAGTTCCTCATGCGTTCCCATCTCCGCAATCCCACCTGCTCCGATTAAAATAATGCGGTCACAGAATCTTGTGGACGCAAGACGGTGCGACACATAAATAGAAGTGGAACCCTTTGTCAATTCATGATATCTCTCGTAGAGATCGCTCTCTGCGATCGGATCTAATGCCGCCGTCGGCTCATCCAGCACGATCACCGGAGCATTTCGGTAGAGTGCCCTTGCAAGCATGAGTCTCTGTGTCTCGCCTCCGGAAAGCTCGTATGCATCCAGATGAACCTTCCGCCCCAGTTTTGTCTCATATTTCTCTGACAGTCTTTCAATGTTTTCTTCCAGACCTGCATCCTTTACTGCCGCCTTCACGCGAGAAAAATCAATCTCATCCACGCACTGTGCCACATTTTCTGCGATTGTTCCTGGCAGAATGGAAAAATCCTGAAAGACTGCGGAAAATAGTCTGTAATACTCTTTTCGGTTATATTTTCGGATATCCTCGCCATTTAAGAGCACACACCCATCTGTCGGGTCAAAAAATCCACACAAAAGCTTCACCAGTGTTGATTTTCCAGCTCCATTTCTTCCCACAACCGCGAGCTTTTCCCCATTTTGTATCGTAAGATTTAAGTTGTGTAACGTATCCTCTGATGCCCCAGGATACCGGAAACTCACATTTTCCAATCGAAGCTCATACTGTCCTGCTGCATTCTTTGGAAGCGGCTCCCCATCTTCAAACCGGTACGGCTCCTCGTAGGAGATCAGTTCCATCACGTCAGAAATCCCAACACCTGACTGCCTGATCTGTGCCACATTTTCCATGATTCCCTGCACCCAGCTTGTAAAACCGCTCACCGCGGAAAAATATAAGATAAACTGTGGGGCATCCATATTTCCTGCAAGCACCTGTCCGATCAGATAGGCATACGCAACTCCATTCCTGATCAGTGCAGAAAAAATGTTCACACAATCTGCCATAAAATGATGGTTTCCCAATGCCCTTTCAAAATGCATGAATATCTCATAATTCTGCTTCATCGTTTTTAACAGCCATTCCTTCATATGAAGAATCCGGATATCTTTTGCAGAGACCGGACTCCACGCCTCACCTCTCAGATACCACATGCATTGCCGCGCATGGTCATTTTCTGCCCTGTTGTTCTGCAGCCATACCACAGACCTCTGTGCCGCCAGATAACTGACAACTGCTGCAAGGATTGTGACTGCCAGAATAAGCACATTCATCCTTTTCATGACAAACAGGTACGCAAGGAATCCCAAAATACAGAACACAAGCTGATTTAACTGTATCCATATAATCTCCGTTGCACTGCTGTTGCTGCTGGTTGCCTGGTTCGTGCGCTCTTTCTTTTCCTGAAAATCTTTTTTTCCAAGGTTACAGTAAGATGTTGCGCCAATTTTTTCCGTGATTGCTTTGCAAAGTGACATGCGGATTTCTATCTTTCCCTGATAGGTTGCATTGTTTATGTATTCTTTCAGTCCGGTAAGCAACAGGATTCCACTTGAAAAGAACAGGATAGTTGTCACTAACTCTTTCAATGCGATCTGCTCCTCAATATCGCGCAGTAATACCGGTGTCACGTATAATTCGAGCAGCTGTAATATAAGTGCCAAAATTGCGTCTACAACCAGCCATACCAGCACAGCCGGAGCTTCTTTTACCGCCTGCCGGATCATGAACCTGATCGTTTGGATGACGCCGTATTCTGATTTGTGGTTATTCATTGTGGTTCCTCCGTGAATGTGAAATTTCTAACAGTCTTTACTATAGTACAAAGAAAAAAAGATGCATGTTTCAGGGACGAACTGCATCTTTTCTGGGACGAATTGTATTATTCCTGTGGCAGCAAAATCTCCGTTGTGAAAGCTCCGTCTTCGCTGTTGCGGCTTAGATAGCCGCCATAGCGTTCCACAATATCATCGATACGGACAAGTCCGAATCCATGTCCCTGTCCTTTTGTGGTGTGGAATCTGCCACTGATTTTTTTCTGTTTTTTCGTTGCGGTAAAGTTGGTGAAAGACATGTAGAGCTGGGTATTTTTCATGTCCATGTAGATGCGGATCATGCGCTTCTCTTCCGGCAATTGCAGGCTCGCCTCAATCGCATTGTCGAAGAGGTTTCCAATGATAATGCAGAGATCCATCTCCGATGTTTTTAATGCGACCGGTACATGGGCATCCGCCACGACCGGAATATGTTTTGACTTTGCCAGAGAAATCTTACTGTTTAAAATGGCATCGGTCATTTTGTTTCCGGTCTTGATCACGGTATCTACGGTAGACAGATCCTCGTCTAACTCATCAAGATATTTGCTGATCTGCGCTAAGTCACCGTCTTTCGCATAACTTTTGAGTACCTGGATATGGTTTCTATAATCATGCCGCCAGCCACGGATCTGACGGTACATGTTCTCCACCTCCTGATAGTGAGTCTGGACTAACTCGCTCTGGTAGGCGGCTAATTGTCTGTTAATGTATTTGGATAGCAGGGACATTGTTTTTTATCTCCTCGGGCAGTTGTTCTTTTATTTCAATTTTTCACGTATCTTAAAAATATTTTATAAACGCCTCATTCAGCTTCTTATAGCTTCCTCTTGGAACCAGAAGTTTCTCCCCAGTGTTCAAAATCAGCTCCGTCTTGCCAATACGTCTCACATAATTGAGATTCACCAGATATGACCGCCCCACGCGGACAAATGCTTCATCCAGTTTTGCTTCCAGCTCTGACAAAGTGCCACGCACCTCGTAATCATTATCCGCATGGATGATATTATAATTCCGGTTTGATTCGATAAAACGGATCTCCTTGAGCGGAAGCCTAAGAACTTCTCCGCCACTTTCGACGAGAAGCACGGCATCCGCTGTCTTCAAACGCTCTACCGCCCGATCTAAAACACTGTCTATTTTCTCCTGCGACACGGGTTTTAACAGATAGTGAAGTGCCTCCACATCGTAACCTTCCTGAATGTACTCCATGTACCCAGTCACAAAGATGATCTGCATCTGGCGGTTGTGTTTGCGGATTTCCCTTGCAAGTGCGATACCGTCCATTTTCTCCATCTCGATATCAAGAAACAAAATCTGCGTCCTGTCATATGCCTGTTCAAATAAAAACTGTTCGCTGCTTGCATATTCCTGAATTTTTGTATGATGAAAAGTCTGGCGAAGCCATCCCTCCACCAGACTTTTGATATACGCTCTCTGTTTTTCCTCGTCGTCACAAATTGCTATTTGATATGTCATATTAGCAGATTTCCACAAGTTCGATCTTGAAATTCAATTCTTTTCCTGCCATCTCATGGTTTGCATCAAACGTAATAATTCCGGCTTCCTTTGCCACAACCGTAACCGGGAATGGCTGTCCCATCTCATTCTGAAGGTAAACCTGCTGTCCTTCTTCCAGTTCTTCTGCACCCGGCAGCTGGCTGATCTCCACATGAAAGATTGCATTTGGATCAGGCAGACCGTATGCTTCTTCCGGCATCAGGTGGATGTCTTTGATCTGTCCGATCTCCATATCTGCCACTGCACGGTCGAATCCTTTTATCATCATACCGGCTCCGCACACGAACTCTAATGGCTCACCGCGGTCATAAGATGAGTCGAATTTTGTTCCATCGTTAAAGGTTCCTGTATAGTGGACTTTTAATGTCTTTCCTACATTTGCTCCCTCGATCTTGCTGCGTTCTCCACAGCCGCATCCACAGCCTTCTCCGCTCTCTGTTCCTTCATGGGAACCGCATCCGCAACTGTGATTTTCCTCTGCATCATGATGTCCGCATCCATGTCCCTCTTCATGATCTCCACAGGTATGTCCCTCCCCATGGTGGTCACAGGTCTGTCCTGCATCTATAAGTTTTCCATTTAAGTAATCTTCGACTGCTTTGTCAGTATCTCCGGATGCACCTGAGCAAACTTCAATCCCCGCCTCTGTAAGGGCATTGATCGCACCGCCACCGATTCCTCCGCAGATCAACGCCTTCACGTTCCTGTCGGCAAGTACTCCGGCAAGTGCGCCATGTCCTACTCCGTTAGAACTGATCACCTCACTGGAGATTACTTTATTATCCTCTATTTCATACACTTTAAAATTCTCTGTTCTTCCAAAATGCTGAAAAACCTCTCCGTTATCATAAGTTACTGCAATTTTCATACTTTCTTTTCCCTTCTCTTTCTTAATTATAAATAACTGACAAGCCACTCTTTTTATTATAACGGATGCATCTGCTTCTGGCAACCTGCCAGCCTCACGCTTCCTGTCGGCGCTAAAATATCATTACTGTGGATCCATAGCTCGTTCCAATCATAAATTATCCTGCTTCAAAAAGTATTTTTTAATAGCCTGCTCCTTTAATCCTTCCCCGATCACAATGATCACTTCCTGCCCCTTCTCGATCGGGTTCATGGTAATTCCATTATGCGTTGCATTCAGCTGTATCCAGCTTCCATCCTCCTTCTGCAAAAAACCTTTTACACGGAATACCTCGCCGCATTCCCTGTCATTCATCAGTTTTCCCACAGTAGTCTTTAACTGTTCCTCCGTCATTTTCACATTCATAAAATAGACAGATTCAAACCCTTTTTTCTCTTCCATATCCAGTTTGCGGTAGCTCTCCATCTGATAGCCGCAGCTAATCAGCCGGTTGAAATCTTCTTCATTCAGATCCAGTGTGCTTTTGCGCAGCACCTCTTTGTCCACCCTGCGCGGACACTTTATCTGTTCCAATGCACGGTTTAGGTGTGCGACCGTGGTGTCTGCCTGCTCCGCTGACACTTCATCCGCATGACTTAAGATAATCTCTCCTGCATTCGCCACCTCCGAAGCCAGAATATATTCTGCCTCCTCAGATAAATGCTCTTCCAGATTTGCATCCACAATCGCAATCACATTTCCCACCTCATACCAGCGGTCTAACGGTTCTTCCCTCAGCGCATCAAAAAATTCGTCCACATCAAAAATACCGGATGGCTCTACTATGACACGGTCATAGCCACACATTCCCATTGCAATCAGTTTTGTCTTAAAACGTCTTCTGTGACAGTCCGCGTCACAGCCACCGGAAACCATTTCCAACTCGCAGTTGTCTCCCATCAGATCCTGTAACAGCATCATATCAACATTCACGGCTCCAAAATCGTTCTCAAGGATTCCGATGTTCTGTCCTTTGGCAATGAGATATTCTGCATATTTTTTCAAAAAGGTTGTTTTTCCAGCTCCTAAGAAGCCTGTGATTAAGTCTATTTTTACCATCGCTACCGCCTCTCTACTACCCATCAGGCTATTTTCTTTCAAGAATTGCATTAAATACAGAATACACTATATAGTGGGACAGATTTTATTCCCTGCACCATACCGAAATTTCTTGGTGAAATTCTGATTGCGTATGCAGGCGCATATTTTTCCATGTAAACCATCATACTTTTTGCTTTTACATGATTTCCTGCTTTACATTCCACCGGAATTACATGATTTTCCTTTTGTATCAGAAAATCCACTTCTGCTGTATTATCTGATTCCCAATAATAAAGCTGATAACCATTCGTTTTTAATGCAATCGAAACATAGTTCTCTGTCATAATCCCACGAAAATGTTCTGTCTCTCTGCTCCTTAATGCTTCAAGACTCATTCCCATCCTCGCAGACATGATTCCCATATCGCTATAATATAGTTTAAATGCTCTTAAATCCTGATATGCAACAACTGGATAAAATCCCTGTGTGCACTTCATGCATTTGTTCACAATTCCTGAACGGATCAGCCAGTCAATCGCATCTCCATACTGGGATGCACGTGCACCCGATCTTATAAGCTTATATTGGAATTTTTTTGTATCTTTTGCAAGCTGTGCTGGCAGAGAATCATATGCTTCAAAAATACGTACTGTATCCCCCTTGTCTGCATACTTTGTCATGTCAGCAATATATGAGTTCAAAAGCATTTGTCTTATCTCTTCCTGACCAATTGAACTATTCCTCATAATATCAGCTTTCACTGCTGCCGGCATTCCACCTATGATGCAGTAGTGTTCAAATTCCTGCATAGCCTCCTCATGAAGTGCATCCTCTAATGGTACATTACTATTATAATGTTCCCGGATGGTATCTGAAAGTATTTGTTTTCCCTTTGCCCACAACACCTCTTCCAAATCCATTGGATACATTGTCAACATTTGTACTTTTCCTACTGGGAATGAGTATTTTTCACGATTTACAGCTACTCCTAATAAACTTCCAGCTGCCATTACATGATACTCTGGTGCCTCTTCCGCAAAATATTTCAAAGATGTCAATGCTCTCTCACACATCTGTATTTCATCAAAAATGATAAGAGTTTCTTCCGGCACAATTTTTACTTGATAATATTTTTCCAAAAGAACCACTACAGAATCTGCATGTATATCTGTTTCAAAATAACTTCCTATTTTCTCGTCTGTTTCAAAATTGATATACACGGTATTTTTATAATAAAGTGCCCCAAATTCCCGCATCTCAAATGTTTTTCCAACCTGTCTTGCCCCATAGATCAAAAGTGGCATGCGCCCCTTTGTCTGCTTTTTCCATTCACATAATTTATCCGTTATTTTTCGTTTCATATATGCATCACCCTTGCATTCGTGTGTTTTAGTGTATTATATTACACTTTTTCATATGAATCAATGTATTTTTTACATTTAATACCGGTTGTGCACCTTCTCCGCAAAACATAAAACATCCTTAATCTCAACTTTCGTTCCATCATCCAGCACTGTGGTTCCACTCATCCGTCCAAACACCTGATGCTGGTCAGATACGATCAGTTTATAATCCAGACATGCGGATCTGTCCAGAAGCGGCATAAAATCCATCTCAAATCTTCCGTCACTGGAAGTGAATTTCCACGGCTTGCAATAATCATCCTCCGGGATCACAAAGGTCACATCATCGATTTTGTGTGCCACGCCGTCATAGAAGATCACGTTTTCCGAAGCTGCTTTCGTATTTCCGAATCCATAGCCGATATTAAACCCAAATGCATGTCCATCTACATCGCAGTTCCCGGAACCCCAGTACCAAGTGTTATCATATGTCCACACACCTCGTCCCCAGTCGAGCGTTCCGAAATGTTTTTCCGGGTGAAATTCGTACCGCTTTCCATTATATTCTGCAAAACCTCCCGCGCGCATACAATTGATTTTCTGGTTATAATAGAATCTTCCTTTTTTTCTTTTCCGCTCTCCGTGTATTGAAAACTTACCGTATCATTCCCTGTCTGTGTTCCCACATAGCGAAATACATCTTCCACTACCGGTGACGCACCGTCTGTTCCGATCCGATAGAATACGACATCATATTCCGCCGCACTGACACTGGATGTAACCTCGATAAGACCACCGCTACAAAGATCAAAGTTAGTACGGTATCCAAATTCATAATTATCAAATACATGCACTATATTTCCATCCCTGTCTTTAGCTTGCAAATCCATATAAAAATGGTTCTGCACCATATCCCGGTACTCATCTATCACCTGCTCATAGGACGCAGCCGCTCCGGCAACACTGTCCGCCTGATTTTCTGCTGTTTCATCCCCGTCTGTACTGCTGTCTGTTACCGTCGCTATCGGGTCATACTCCTCAAACTGCAGATCCAGGATCTGATAATTTTCTTCGCTGTCATAGTTAAAATATACATCCAGATAGCCGAAAAAATCGTGCTTTTCTGCTAATCCCTGAATCCCATAAGTGGCAACAAGACAGTTTTTCACTTCATTATCATAAAGTGCTGGTTTAATATCCCACATTCCCCATGCTGCTCTTTTCGCCCAATTTTTCAATATAATCTTACTCCCTAAAACCAATCTGTTTTCTATTTCCAGTCTATTATGAATCCATCTTTTGGTCAAGAAAGGCGTGCCACACCATCGCAAAATAAATCTGCCATGTTGTAACACGCCCACTTCTTATTCTCTGCATTTTTATTATTTTCTACACCTGAATCCGGTCTGCAATTTCATTTCCCATTGCAAATCTTGATCCTTTTACCCCAACGATCAATGCGTCCTTCAGCTTTCGGATAATCTGTATATTATCTCCCTCTTCCACATGATGTTCGCGCAGGAAATCCATGACTTCCGGCACACCAAACATCCACTGGATCGTATAGCTTCTTCCGATTGCAGCCTTTGATAATTTCTGCATAAAAATGCCCCCTTTTCTTTCATTGTAAGAACAGTATGCCCTGTTAGTCAATGGAAATGTAAGGTTAGGAAAGACTTTTTTTGCAGGTATTTTTTCCCTGAAATTCAAGGTTTTGTTGCTGCTATCCACATGACAATCTGTTTGTTTTGAATAACTTTCGGTTAATAAGTATTCATCTGCGCCGCAAAAATCCTGCTGCACAGCTCATTATATGTTTCTTCGGAAACTTCGTCGCTATTGATCACGTATATTGAACCTTTTTCCGGATCATTTTCATCTCTGTATTCTTCCGAAAAATCCATCTCATTCACTTTGCTGTCAGCCCCATCATATCTTTCCATATGATAAACCTTGTAACCACTGTTCATCTCATTGCTGTACAAGATCCATACATATCCCTGATAATAGGTATAAGACAGACTTTCAGCTGTCCCATCTCCTGCAGCAAATTCATACACTTCACCATCTCTGGCATCCAAATATTTTCCGCCATAAGGTCCACAAAGTATCAGTTCCTCTTCTCCATCATTATCAAGATCTTCCCGATCTCCAATGGAATAAGCATCCCACTCTTCGCTATCCATATCTAATTCTGTAATATAAAAAGTTTTCGCTGTGTCATACAGACAATGCGCACTGACTTCTCCATTTACAAATCTGTCCAGCAGTTCATCTGCTGACATCTGCACAAAACCTTCATTTGAATCCCCACTTGTCTCCTCTGTAGAAAACGTAATATCTCCTTCTAACGTGTCATTTTCGACCAGATTACTGTCTTTTATCTCCGATACAGATTTACCACACCCTGAAATTATAGCAAAACCCACAAAAAAAATGACTGATAATTTTTTACTATTCATGTTGCCGCCTGTCTCTGTTGTTTTCTGTAAAATTCTAAATTAATATCATTTTCTGCTTTTTCATTACAGCGCAAACATTTCCTGACAGATGTTCTTTCCACTCTCTGTCTTAAAAATATTTTGATATGCCTGCAAAGCTGCTTCTTTCGCCAGTCCATCCTCCAGAATATTTACCAGAAAATCAGCTTCCACAAGAATCTGGTAATCAATACCATCAATTGCATCATAAGTATGATGATGTGCGATCAGGTATTTCACTCTCTCGATTACTTTTTCTTCAAACTGCAGCTCTTTTAGCAATTTTTCTGCAATCGCAGGACCTTCCTTTTCCTGAAGCTTTCCGTTTGAACTGCCGTATTTTTCCTCACACAGATGGATGCCAATATCATGCGTCAACGCAGCCGCTTCCAGAATAAATAAAGTGTCTGCATCTACGTGCTCCATCTCCGCGATCAGTTTCGCATAGCTGTGTACCTTGCAGAAATGCTGGATCCGCTTTGGATCACCACTGTATAAACGAATCATTTCATAATGTAATCTGTTGATCATATTGTTTTCTTCCTTTGCTTCTTCCAAATCTTAAATAGCAAGCAGATTCTTAATTGCTTCCATATATATAAGAACCGCCTCTTCCATCTCAGAAACAAGGATAAATTCATCTGCGCTGTGAATATGATAATCCATTCCCATTTTTTCCGGTCCAAATGCAATGATATTCTTCAATGATTTTGCATAAGTACCGCCACCGATCACCATTGGTTCATGTTCTGTGTCACCTGTCACATCTACATATGCTTTGTACAGCGCATTTACAAGTGGAGATTCTCTTGGGAAAAATAATGGATCACCAATTTCTCCAATCTCAATCCGTCCATTTTCATCCTCTAACCTTGCCTCACACATTGTACGGACATCTGCTGCTTTCAATGTCACCGGCACACGGATATCGATCGTGCATGAAATGATACCATCTTCCGTTTTGACAATTCCGTTGCATAAAGTCAGGGCACCATACTCATCTTCAAATTTCAGTCCTACACCAGCGCCATCACAGGACGTTCCGATATGTTCATTATAAAATTTTACAAAATCATCTTCAAATCCGGCTTTTTCCATGCACTCAAATGTCACACCGGCCGCATTGACACCAAGTTCCGGCATACTTGCATGTGCAGGTACACCTTTTGCAAAAATAGTAATCTGTCCATTTTCCTCTGTCACACGATACTGCTGAAGCTTTGTCTCTGCAAGAGAAGCCTCTAATTTTTCTTTCAGTCCCGCCTCTGTTGGAATCACAGTTGTACAGGTATCACATACAGCATTTGACACAAATCCACCGTTCATGGAAATGATTTTTGTATTTTTCGAGTAAGCTGTCATAGACATATGCCCTTTTTCGCCGTGTATACATGGAAAATTGGCATCCGGTGTAAATCCACAGGATAACTCTTCCGCAACCTCGTTGTAATGCTCCATGCATTTCGATCCGGTCTCCTCGTTGCATCCCATGATAAGACGCACTCTCTTATTCAGTTTTACACCCGAATCCCGAAGAAGTTTCATCGCATAGAGTGCCTCTAAAACAGGTCCCTTATCGTCCGTTGTTCCACGACCATATACATGGTCGCCTTCTCTGGTCAGCTTAAATGGATCATAAGTCCAGTCACCGCCTACCGGCACAATGTCTAAATGTCCTGCAATACCAACGATCTCTTCTCCCTCTCCCATCTCTGCATAACCACAATAATGATCCAGATTCACGGTCTTAAATCCTAATTCTTCTGCAATTTTTAATCCTTCTTCCAGTGCCTTTGCCGGACCTGCACCAAATGGTTTTCCCTCTTCCGGTGTACCAAGCTGTGAATCAATTGCAACTAATCTTCCTAAATTTGCTATCATTTCCTCTGACAATATGTGGATTTGTTCTTTCATGTTCATAATTCTTTATTCCTTTCCTATATATCAAAATTTGTTTCAAACATCTCTTATATACCTAAATATGCGTTCACTTTTTCCGGTGTATCCAGCCGCAAAGCCATGATGGTTCCATAGATCATATAATCAACCACATCTTTCGTGATTTTCTCCTCAAATCTCGCCTTCATTTGATCCGGATATTGATGCACCAGAAAATGCACACGGTAATTGTCATCTTTCCTTGAAATAAATGCACTGATATACAATCCATTTATAGCTGCGGTCAGGACCTCATCGTCTGTAATTTTTATATCCAGATGATAAGACCTTGAAATAAGATAAAAATCTTCCCCACGTTTTTCAATCTTCTTATCCGTAATCTCCCCAATGGAAAAATCCTGCACATGATTTGCCGTTGCAAGAAGAAACTGCGTGTCTAATTCTTTTTCATAAACATAATTTAAAATATCTCCCGGTGTATACTGCATGATTTGGTCATCTCCATGTAAGCTTTTGTTATATCTTATAATATTGGCACTTTCTCAATCATTTAAATCTTTTTCTGTATAAAATGTACCTGTCATCAATGCATTGATCTCTGCAATTTCACGCTTTCCATTAATGTAGTCTGCATAGATATCCCAGAGATCCATATCGCAGTCCTGTAACCCATCATCATCCGGAATCCATGCCTTGATCAGTGCGATCCGTTCCTCTTTTGTTGTGTCTTTGATCAAATTTGATTTCATGCTTTCTTCTGGAGATAATCACCTGTATTATCTCTGCTCCTTTTTTCTTATAAAATGATTCATGATCGTTATCTACACTCGCTTCGCTCGACAGTCTTTATTATACCATAAATCATTTCTGTGTGCGAATCGAATATCGTGCATCCTCGCCGAGCTTTTTTATGTAATAGGAATGAAGTTTCCCAGTACATAAAAAAGACTTTCTGTATTTCCGAAAGCCTTTCTGTACACTATATAAACTTTTTTATCCACGGAAATCAATATGCTGTCCGACCTGCAATTCTGCTTCTGTCTGAACATTGTCGCTCTTCATGGAAAACGTATAATCATTGATTTTCTTGATCAGTTCCTCAATCGAACCTGCCGAAATCGTAATGGTATCGTCATCATCTGACGTTTGCTGTGCTTCCTTTAACTTGTCCTGCTTTTCCTTCTTCTCAGCTTTCTTTTCCTCTGCCTTCTTTGCTTCTTTCTTCTCGACTGCTTTTTTCTCGATACGCGCTTTCTGATCCGCAGAAGATTTCTTCAGAACTGCAAAAAATGATGCTGTTCCTCCATCATTAACCTTCATTCCGTAGCCTACAACGTTCTGACTCTGACCGGATGATTCAATCTGGAATTTTAACTGTGATAAACCGGACGCTGCATTTTTAATAATGCCCTCGTACTGTTTTCTATAATTTTCATCTGTCGCCATCCGCTCGATTTTTTCTTCATCAATCAAAACGACCATTTTGTTTCCATTTGCATAGGATGCTGCATTTGCCTGTGCATTGGCTTTCTGGTCTTTGCTCACCAGAATAAAATCCATATTAGAATACTTTTTCTTTAATTCCTGATAATACTTTGCTCCTTCTTCAGAAAGCTTCGCATTTCCGATGGTCTTACCATAATTTCCGTTTGTCTTGGAAACTTTGGAGTTTTCTGTACCTGTCGCATTTTCCTTATTTGTTTTTCCAGTCTTGGACTGTGAACTGTAAGTGCTGTAAAGATTAGATACGATTGAATCTGTGTTGACTGCCATGTCGTTCCCTCCCATATCACGATACGGTTATTGCAAATCCGTTTGCTTTTACTTGTTATCTATTATATCGGGCAAATTTCTGAAAAATTGATATAGAAAAAGCAAACCTATCTGTTTGGTTTGCTTTTCTTTTGATGCGTTGTAAAAATTATTTTATTCCATAGTATATGGATTGGCAAACATCGCAACACCTTTTGTCAAAGACAAGATATCTTTGTCACCATATACCTTTACCGTTCCATCGTATTTTTCATTTTCTCCAATTTTTTCAATAAACTCTGTGCCGACACCAATGACCAGACCATCTTCATCCAAAAGACAAACTGTCAAAGTCGAACCCGTACATGGTGTTCCATCCGAAGCGTAAAAAGAATAATCAACGGACAAATATCCGTCTTCCGGATTTCCAGACACTGAATAATCAGTCTCCCACGGAACGTAAGTTCCGGATGCCTCCATTGTCTGTCCTTCTGTCCATTGCACACGTCCATCTGGCATGGTCTGTCCACAGTCTATAACCTCGACTGCTGTGTTACCAGAACCAAGATTAGGTTCATATATATAGGTTTCACCAATTTGATTTCCGTCTTCGTCCAATGCAACCGCACTTCCATTAAACCATATGTCATCACTATACAAGTTCGTAATTGCCACAAGAAGTCCATATTGGTCATTCTGTATACACGGTGTAATGCTCACTACTACTCCCGGCAGATCCTCAAAAATAGAATAAGACGTACCCCAATAAACACTGTTGTAATCTGTATCCACATTTGCCAGAACAGAAGCGACTTCCTCGTCGAGCTCCGATGCTTCGTCCGTCCATTCATCATCAATACTTTCCTCTGTGTCTACCACTTCCTCGGAAAACTCCTCCTGTGCAGCCGCACATTCTTCGCTGGTTTCGCTCTCTGTGTTCTTGTAAGTTTCTTCGGCTGGCTGTACATTCTGCTTTGTCTCTTTTCCACATCCGCTAAACATACAAGTCGCTGCCAAAGCGATTGCTAAAACTGATAATTTTTTCATACTCTCTTCTCCTTTGTATGATACTTTTTTATTGTTATTTCTTTATATTACCAGATATTGGTGTGATTTGTCATCTGATAGTTTTGTGACGATGTCTGCATTGTTTCCATATTTTTTATTTTTCATCATTCTACACATCTATAAACTTCAACACTTTTACCATCAGCCACTTTTTTACATTCTTAAATAAAAAAACCGCAACCCCTGATTTCTCAAGGATTGCGGAATATAATCCAAAACCTGTTAAACAATAGAATGCACACTTCGTGAGCATTCTATTGTCATGAATTATAAATTACTCAATGATTGTAGCAACACGTCCAGATCCTACTGTACGTCTACCCTCACGGTCTGATTTGGTTGTGCTCAGGAACTTATTTGTTACGGTTTTTGCCGTTTTGTGACTCATTTTATGGATATTTTACCTATTATTTTATCTTTTCCCGGGGGAAATGTTGCAGATTCGTATCACGGATTCGGGAAGTTTCCCTGTGTATCACGCTCTTTTTTCCGCGCCCGAACGACACCATTTTCGTCCACCATGAAGATATTGTAGCATGAGCGAACCGGAATGTAAATTGATTCTTTGTAAAATTCATTCGACCTTCGTTGATTAGTAGCTAGGTGGGCGAACGAGAAAGGAGGGATAGAGGGACATGAAACACACTGTATCTCCTTAATATATTTCACTTACCCTCCTTGTCTTTCAGTTAATTTCATCTTCTTCCCATGAAGTGTAATCCTCCCTCAAAATTATTTCTATCATTTCATTTAGGTCACTATTGTTATTTGACAACATCTGATTGAAACCGTGTGGACAATTCGCACACAATGGATTAATCTCCGCCGCCCGATGAAATCCTCCACCATTATTTAATATTTCCTTGATAATAACACCATTTTTAATTTCAAAATGTAGCGATGTTTCATCTGCATAACCAGTTTCTGGAATGAACCTTTCTGTAAATGCAAAATACTTTAAAATATGTCCTTTCCTATACTCATCTAAATAATCTTTTCTTATAAAGACCGTGCCACCAATAGGATCTGTGTAGTACGAATTTTTATTGTTATTACAGAATATTACAACTTCACCAGCCGAATTAATCCACGACATATTAGCATAAACTAGAGTCAGTTGAAAATAACATATCAGTTCTGCTGGCGGAAGCACTAAGGAAGTATTGTCAAATATTTCTGAATGATAATTTATATTTTTTACATCTTTACATAACCACGGTTTTGAATCACACTTCTTATAATCACCTAAATTTCCAGCATAATCTTCCAATTCTATCGTAAGATACCTTGCCCCACCATTTTCATGTATAGTTTCTTTTTCCGATGTACAGCACCATATATCATATGTATCTTTCCACCTTGTCTCCTTTTTAGAGTCTTCATGCAAAGAAACTCTTCCCGCGAGCAAAACCCACTCAACACTTTTAATCTCAACCGCTTCAAAAAGTGATACTAAATTTCTACGAGTATTTGACACATCCCTTACCCACTCCAAGTCTTTCTTTTCCGGTAAATCGATTCGATTAATAACCATATCCCCCAACTTTTCAATATAATCTTGATATGTCGGCACCGGAGTTGCTATATACACATCCTCGCCATATTCAATAGGATCATATACTTCATACCCAATACTGTTTTGATAATTATTATATGTTGCAAACTCATTTGTAAAGTAGTTACACATAAGACTCCCATAGTAAATACCGGTAGCAACATCAACACTCTTCATAAATATTGAGTTTTGAAACTCCTCTTCTCCTCCAATTCGTTCAATTTCATCATATGGTTCTTGAAATAGAGAGAATATTTCTTTAATAACCGATTCGAAGGAAGCAAAAAACGCATTATTATCCAGCACTTGTTTTCGCAAATCAATATTATACTCAGATTTAATATGATTCTCAAAAGACATCAAGCCATTACACTCTCCTGTTTTTACACACAGGAACTTTTCCTCTAAAAAATGATTTAACTTAAAAATATCCTGCTTGTCTACCTGCAAAAAGCGTGTATGCATATCAATATGTTCCTTCGACCAATACCGGAATGGTAAAAAATCTTTATTCATAAGATCTACGCTAAAGAAAATATCATTTAACGAATCTGATATAGGCACAACATTATTCAAATCATACAAATTTTCTCTATCCCACTTTATATAACCATAATCATCATGTAAATAAACCGCTATTCTTTTAATACTTCTTGCTAATAAATGTGTTTCACCTATTATTAAATTCTTAAAGAAGCTCAAAATTTCTTCGTCATCTTGTAGATAATTTACTAAAACATAAATTATTGACTCCTTTATGTATGGGTCTACAATACTTTCATACATATCAATCAGAACTCTTTTATATTCCGTATTCTGTCTTACTACTTCATATAATAATTTCATTGCAAGACAACGTACATCTTTGTTTGGTGCTGCGCAACACCACAATGCATAATAAAATGCTTCCTCCACTCTTCTATCCTTGCCATTATTAAGTGTAAGAAAATATATAATGTTTTTAAGTCTTCCCTTCACTCGTCCCAGAAAGTGTGTCCCGGATAAGGTTAAAGATAACTCTCTTAACTGATTTTTTTCTACTGTATAGTATGAGTTTAAATAATTCACACAATTGAATGGCTTATCTGTATAACCTCCAAATATAGTAATCAAGCTATTTTTCTCGATGGGTTCAAATGCTTTAATAAATTTAACAATATTTTCTTTGCTAAAGTTGATTTTAACAAGCGTTTCATATTGCAATGAATCCATTAATTTTGTTTCTTTTAACAATTTTGCAATATACTCATAATCCGGTGCCAGATTATCAAATATAGCCAAAATCACAGCTTCTTCCATATTATAGAGCTTGCCGGTCTTTTGTGATATAATTCTCACCTGCTCATCAAATGCTTTTCCCGTAATATCTTCAAATAACGAACGTGCAATCAAAAAATCAGTTAACGAATCAATGGCAAAGAAATAATAATGTCTATCGTCATAATCGTACTCACCTATAATCCCTGCTTGTCTTAAAATACGTATAAAGACATCGCCCGATTTAATAACTATAAGCAAATTTTCTTTATCAATTCCTTTAACATCTTGTTCATACATCCATTTAGCTACTCTTTTAATATCTTTCCAAATTTCAATAGGATCTGTGGATGAAATCTCCCCCTTAAAGGTTTTCTTTATGGAATTTTTTATATAATATTCTAAAATAAAGGTAATTGAAGCTACGCTATTTACCTTTTCCTCTATTAGTTTTTCATCACTAAGTGCTCTGCAAAGCATATTCAATAATAATGCATTATTCGAAAATAGAATATCTTCATATTTGTAAACATCTGGAACTGACATCTTTAAGAGTTCATTCAATGCAGATTCAAAAGAAACCCCAGGGAAAGCACACTCAGCCTTTGCCATTTCCTTATATCCCTCAAGGATCTGATTATCCATAGCATTTGTTCTGTATGTCAATATAATTCTTATTTTAGAAAGATGAACTAAATTCCGAAGTACATTCAATAGCTCTATTTGCCCCTTTTCGGACATTTCATTTATTGCATCTACAATAAATACAAAACCTTTCTCACCTACTTCGGCAACTTCGTTGACATCAACATTCTGCAAATTCTTTTCAAATTTTCCATAGATACACAAATGTGGAATACCATTACGTTCAAATTCTTCTTCAAGACATTTAATAAAATAACTTTTTCCTATTCCGCCTTCTCCTGAAATCAAACAAAACTCCTGCTGCCGAATGCATTCTTCTACTCTATATAAATCAAGACCGTACCAATTCGCATTTTTATTATGTATAACATTAATTAACACTTTTATTTGTTGAATAAATTTAGCTCTATCAGTTGCGAAAAAATCAAATTGAGAATAATACTTGTTTAATTCGGCAAGTTCCGTTTTAATATTTTCCTCATTTCGGTCGTGATGTATGGGAGGAAGTTTTCCAATAAGTGCATCAAGGAAATCAGGATTTTCCCATTCCATCGAAAAATCATTTTTACTTATCTGTAACATTCTTTTTCTTTGGTTCTCATTTAATGCTTTATAATCCATTACCCTTGCCTGCCTTTCTTCATATTGTGCAAACCGATTTGAATATATTAATAGATGGTACTTTCTGAAATTAAAGTACCATCTATAGCATATCCTATTCTTTCCGCTGCTCTAACTGTTCCTTTGCATTAGCAATTGCCAACGACAACTTTTTCTCCAATAACTCTTTAGGTGGCATTTTCGTTAAATACTGCCCCACATGTATACTTCCATGATCTAATTCCATTAATTCAATCGTTTCTTGTGATTTTTCTGCACATAAAATTAATGCTACCGGGCTTTCTTCTCCTTCGGCTTTCTCATATTTTTCAAGCCAACGAAGATATAACTCTGTCTGCCCCTTATCTTGAGGTTCAAACTCGCCAAGTTTTAATTCTATCAATACCAATCTCCGCAATGTTCGGTGATAGAACAATAAATCCATATAGTAGTCTTTTCCATCTAAAACGATGTGTTTCTGACGTGCCAGAAACGCAAAATCTGAACCCATTTCCAAAATGAATTTTTCCAATTCAGACAAAATAGCATTTTCTAAATCTTTTTCACTGTACGTGTCTTTTAAGCCAAGAAAATCTAACACATATGGATCTCTGTAAAACATATCTAACGACATTTTCTTGTCATCTCTTAACTCTGCAATCTCGTTTGCTATCGTCTCCTCCGGTAACTTAGATACAGCAGTCCGTTCATATAACATTGTTTTTTTTCGTTCACGCAAAGTTCTTACTGACCAATTTTCATTTTTACACATAGTAGCATAAAAATCTCTTTTTAATTCATCTTCAATCGGTAACAGTTCTACAAAATGAGACCATGTCAATTGTTGCGACAGTGTCGCCACTTTTTCATATTTCGGAAATTCCTGGTAAAATTTTACCATTTTAAAGACTGATGATTTTTCAAAACCTTTTCCGTATTCAGCCGTTAGTCTCTCACTCAAATCACCAATTATATTTTTTCCATATTCAGCCTTTTTCCCTTGCAAAACTTCATCAGATAACTTCTTTCCTATATTCCAATACAACGAAATAACTGACGTGTTTACTCGCATCATAACTTCATTTTTAGCAGTATAAATCATTGTAGATATATCACTAAAAACACTCTCAACATCTGCGACATTCATTAATTCCTCAGACATTTCATTCTCCTTTCTCAAAAATGGCGACACGTCGCCATTTTTACCACCGGCATCTATACCAAAACACTTTATGCGTGATGAACTGTATAGTAAGGTTTTCCATCCAGAAAAACATAATTTGCACCAACACAGTAACTGTTCATTTGATTCATCAACCAATGTGCCGGCAAATCAAATAGCGCAATTAATTCATTCTTACGATATCCATTCTCTATATCTTTTTTTGTTGGTGTCTTATGCAATTTAACTTCGGATTGAAAACCAATCTCCCAATCATCAAGATTAAAACCTTTTTGCCACAGTTCTTCTTCTGTCAGTCCTGTCAACTCACAGAGTTCTTCTTCTGTTTCAAATACCACTAAATTTAGCATAATATTCCTCCCACAATTCAAGCACGACTTGCAGACTCTTTCGACGTTGAATCTATTATTATCAACTCCAAAACTTTCTTGCCTTGTCTTATATTTTGCTCATGCAGTTCTTTCAATTTTTTACCTTTAACGGGTTTCCTACATCTACCAGAACATAAACTAATTTATCTGTATTTTCAGCTTTTCCATACTCTTCAACTTGTACTTCATAACCATGCAAATACTGAGAATTAGAAGACAGCTTCACTTCAATTAAAGTTTTATCTTGTCCTCTGCTTACTTTAAAGTCCGCAGCTCTCTTCCCTCATCAGGTTTACAACTCATATCAAGATTATTCTTTTCTATGTAACATAAACCAGATAAATGAATAATTCTCTGAAGAATTTTTTCTCTATTACGACTACTTGCATCTTGAATTACTTCCCAGCCTTTATTGTTCTCAACCCACTGTTTAAAATATTCCATTATTTCTAATGCTGCCACCTTACTATCAATAGCCTCAATCTGCTATTTTGTCTTCCATGACATATCCAATTTTGCAATTCTCTGCCAAATCTTTTCTAACAGGTACTCAATTCTATCTTCTGGGTTATATATAAGTCTAATTCTTCTTTCTTATATTCATCTACTACATACTGACATGTGTTACTATCCGTAAATACTTTTTCACGCAAATACTGTTTTTTCAATGAAGCTGAATATTTTGACCACTCTTCTGCAACCTGCTAATTCATTACTGAACGAATAATATTATTTTCTGTCACAACCGAATCAATTTCTTCCCATGATTTCGCTATTGGAAGTTTATGTAAAATTTCTATTGGAAGCAATAAAATCTCATGTTTTCTATAAGAATTGAACATATATGATCCTACGAATTTTTTATCCGGATACTTCATCTCATCTATTCCACATTCCATGTAAATTCTTTTTGTATAGAAACACGTGTATCAAGCGCGTATCACAAGCCCATTTTAAGTGAAGAACTTGAAAAGGGCTTTTTCTATGTTCGTTAATCTTCTCTAAACAAAATAAAACCGCAACCCCTCATAAAATAAGGAATTGCGGCTTGTATTTAAGTCTCTATGATACTAAATCAAAGATTACTCGATGATAGTAGCAACACGTCCAGATCCTACTGTACGTCCACCCTCACGGATAGCGAATGTAAGACCCTGCTCCATAGCTACTGGATGGATGAGCTCGATTGTCATCTCTACGTTATCACCAGGCATGCACATCTCTGTTCCTGCTGGAAGCTCGCAAACACCTGTTACGTCAGTTGTTCTGAAGTAGAACTGTGGACGATAGTTGTTGAAGAATGGAGTATGACGTCCACCTTCGTCTTTTGTTAAAACGTAAACCTGAGCTGTGAATTTTCTGTGGCATGTTACAGTACCTGGTTTAGCAAGAACCTGTCCACGAACGATCTGGTCACGGTTAACACCACGAAGTAATGCACCGATGTTATCACCAGCCATAGCCTCGTCTAACTGTTTACGGAACATCTCGATACCAGTTACAACTGTAGACTGAACATCTTCTTTAACACCTAAAATCTCAAGTGGATCATTTAAGTGAAGTGTTCCTCTCTCTACTCTACCTGTAGCAACTGTACCACGACCTGTGATTGTGAATACGTCCTCTACTGGCATTAAGAATGGTTTATCTGTATCACGCTGTGGATCTGGAATATAAGAATCAACTGTATCCATTAATTCCATGATCTTGTCTCCCCAAGGTCCCATTGGATCTTCAAGAGCTTTTAAAGCAGATCCCTGGATGATTGGGCAGTCATTGAATCCGTACTCTTCGAGCTGTTCTGTGATTTCCATCTCAACTAACTCTAATAATTCTGGATCGTCAACCATATCACATTTGTTCATGAATACTACGATGTAAGGTACACCTACCTGACGGGATAATAAGATGTGCTCTTTTGTCTGAGCCATAACACCGTCAGTAGCAGCTACTACAAGGATAGCTCCATCCATCTGAGCAGCACCAGTGATCATGTTCTTAACGTAGTCAGCATGTCCAGGACAGTCAACGTGTGCGTAATGTCTCTTCTCTGTCTCGTACTCAACGTGAGCAGTAGAAATTGTGATACCACGTTCTCTTTCTTCTGGAGCTTTATCGATGTTAGCGAAATCTACAGCTGCGTTACCAGCTACTCTTTCAGATAATACTTTTGTGATAGCTGCTGTTAAAGTTGTTTTACCATGATCTACGTGACCGATGGTACCGATATTACAATGTGGTTTTGTTCTTTCAAACTTAGCTTTTGCCATTTTGAATATCCTCCTTAAATTGATGCCATATTGGCTATAGTTGTTATATTTAATAACTCGGCTATTTATGATTATATAAAATAATCTTAGCTTTTTCAAGTTATTTTTATCACAGAATCCCTTATTTTAAGGGATTTCTGTGATTTAATATTGTTTTTAGATTCTGTTACACAGAAATAACTGAAATCAGTTATAAGCCATGCTTTTTTTCAGAATTTATTTGGATTTATCTGCAAGAACTTTCTCCTGAACAGATTTTGGTACTGGTTCATATTTCTCAAAGAACATAGAGTAGTTACCACGTCCCTGTGTCTTGGAACGTA
>ERZ772902.86-NODE-86-length-114140-cov-5.982829_pt1 | contig 114140 bp, 81 predicted proteins | sample MGYA00511470_ERZ772902 | MGnify/ENA primary metagenome ERZ772902 (study PRJEB29015, sample SAMEA2737717) | human gut metagenome | biome: human gut; feature: human-associated habitat; material: faeces | place: China | collected 2012 ... | reverse complement strand
AGAGCTTTATATCAGATTATAACGTTAGTAGTACGAAGGCATAGAAAACTCAGAAAAAAATACGATAAAAAAAAGTCCGGAAGCAGCAATTGCCACTTCCGGACTTATTATTTTAATGATTTAGTTCCTATTACTTGCAAGCACCGCAGGTCCAGGGCTTCAACTCCTTGAAGAAGTCGTGACCCTTGTCGTCAACAAGAATGAAGGCGGGGAAGTCCTTAACGGTGATCTTCCAGATAGCCTCCATACCGAGCTCAGGATACTCCACGCACTCGATGCTCTTGATGGCTTCCTGAGACAACACAGCGGCGACGCCGCCGATGGTGCCGAGGTAGAAGCCGCCGTGCTTCTTGCAGGCGTCGGTGACAACCTGTGTACGGTTGCCCTTACCAATCATGATCATCGAGCCGCCGTGAGCTTGGAACTCGTCGACATATGGATCCATACGGTTGCTCGTCGTCGGACCCATGGAACCGCAAGGATAGCCTTCCGGTGTCTTGGCAGGCCCCGCGTAGAGCACTGGATGGTTCTTGAAGTACTCGGGCAGCTCCTCACCCTTGTCGAGACGGGCTTTCAGCTTAGCGTGAGCAATGTCACGGGCCACGATGATGGTACCGGTGAGGCTCACACGAGTGGAGACAGGATACTTGGTCAGGATGGCACGAGCCTTGTCCATGCCCTCGTCAAGGTTGATGGCGATGCCGCCGTTGTCACCCGGCTGCTGCAGCCCAGCAGGGATGAGGTTGCCGGGATTGGTGTCCATCTTCTCCAACCAGATACCGTCCTTGTTGATCTTTGCCTTGATGTTGCGGTCAGCAGAGCAGCTCACGCCGAGACCAATCGGGCAGCTGGCACCGTGACGGGGCAAGCGGATTACACGCACGTCGTGGGCGAAGTACTTGCCACCGAACTGTGCACCGAAGCCAATCTTATGAGCTTCCTTGAGCAGCTTAGCCTCCAGGTCAAGGTCACGGAAGGCACGGCCTGTCTCGTCGCCCGTCGTTGGCAGGTTGTCGAGATAGTGGATAGAGCCGAGCTTCACGGTCAGCAGGTTCTTCTCTGCTGACGTACCGCCGATGACGAAACAGATGTGGTAAGGAGGACAAGCAGCCGTACCGAGGCTCTTCATCTTCTCCACAAGGAACGGCAGCAGCGTGCCCTCGTTCTGGATCGTAGCCTTGGTCATCGGGTAGAAGTAGGTCTTGTTGGCCGAGCCGCCACCCTTGGCAACCATCACAAAGCGATACTCAGCACCCTTGGTAGCCTCGATGTCGATCTGTGCGGGCAGATTGCACTTGGTGTTCACCTCGTCGTACATCGTCAACGGTGCGTTCTGAGAGTAACGCAGGTTGTCCTGAGTGTAGGTGTTGTACACGCCGCGTGACAGTGCCTCTTCCTCATCGAAGTCAGCCCACACCTGCTGACCCTTCTCGCCGTGGATGATGGCTGTACCGGTATCCTGGCAGAAAGGCAGGATGCCTTTGGCAGAAGTCTCGGCGTTGCGCAGGAGTGTCAATGCCACATAGCGGTCATTGTCAGAAGCCTCAGGATCGCTGAGGATGGCAGCTACCTGCTCGTTGTGTTTGCGGCGCAGGCAGAACTCCACGTCGTGGAAAGCCTGCTGAGCCAACAGGGTCAGAGCCTCAGGAGTGACCTTGAGGATCTCTTTGCCCTCGAATGTTGATGTGCTTACTCCTTCTTTGGTGAGCAGGCGATACTCGGTATCGTCCTCACCCATCTGGAACATGGGAGCGTACTTGAAATCTACTGGTTTTGCCATAATGTTTTTATATAACTAATATCCTTATATAATATTATTAGAATCCAAAGATGTCTTCTTTCGTGAGCTTCTTGATGGGGCCAATCTTCTGCAGCGCGTTCATGTCAAGCTCTTTCTCATCGCCGAGGATGATGTAGCGATAGGGTTTGCCGGAGATGTTCTCCTTGGCGAACTTCACCAGGTCGGCCATCGTCAGCGACGGCAGCTTGTCGTAGATGACACGGTTGATGTCGTAGTCAAGGCCACGTTTGCGGGCGGAGAGATAAGCATTGAGCACAGAGAACTTCGTGGTACGTGCAGTGGCGATGCTCTTCATCAAGCTCTGTCTGGCCAAGTCAAGACCGGCCTGACGCTCCGGCATGTTGTTGAGCAACTGATTGAACTCCTTGACGCAGTCGGTCATCTTGTCATTCTGTGTGATGACATAAGTATTGAAGGACTCTGTATCGCCCTTGCGGTCCGGTGTTGTCAGCCATGCTCCTGCACTGTAAGCCAGTCCGCGGGCCTCACGCAACTCCTGGAAGACGATGGCATTCATGCCTCCGCCGAAGTATTCACCGAAGAGAGCATTGATAGGAGCATGCTCGGGCGTCCACTGCTTGCCCTCGTTGAGATACTGCGTCATGTAGATGTTCTTCGCATCGTAGGGTGCTATCCACACCTCGTTCTGAGTCGTTGTCGTATGCTGATACCGACGGGCTGCGGGCAACGTGGTCTTCATCGTGCAAGGATAGCTCTTGGCTACCGTTGTCTCCAACTGCTTCACCGGCGTGGCACCATAATATAATAAGGTGTACTTACCTAAATTCTTCAGTTGAGCGAGCAACTGCTGTGGGTCGGCTTTACGCAGCTCGTCGGCACTCATCTTGTTGCGGAAGCCGTTATAAGGACCGTACTCACCATAGGTGCGCAGGGCAGAGAAGCAGATACGCTGGTTGCCCTTGGCATCGTTACGGGACTTCAGCGTCAGACCGACAAACTTGTTGTAGCTCTCCGCATCGGCTTTGGCATGGTTGATATAGTCACCCAAGAGCTTCAGCGCAGCGGGCATGTTCTCGTTGAGACCGCTCAGCGACACACGCGTCTCGTCATTGCTGACACTCACGCTGTAGTCGCAAGCCAACTGATAAAAGGCTTTCTTGATGTCATTGGCCGAGCGAGTAGCTGTGCCGACATAGTCAAGATAATCAGCTGCAATCTGCAACTGCTTGCTATTTTCACGGCCTACAGGGAAGACGAGCGAGAGATCGAAGAGGTCGTCGGTGGTGTTCTGCTTGTAGAGTACCTCGGCGCCGTTCTTCATCTTGACCTTGCTTAGATCCTTGTTGAAATCGATGAACTGTGGCTGGATAGGTTCCGGCTTGCTGTTAACAATGGCCGTGAGGAAGTCGCTGTGCTTATCGTTGTTGGTAGGGATCGGCGTGATGTGCGGCTTCTCAATCTTATGGATCGTCGTGTCGTTGCCGAGACGCTTGTAGACACAGACGTAGTTGTCGAGGAAGTGACGGCGGGCAAAGTCCACGATCTGCTGTTTCGTGATCTTCGACATACGGTCGAGCTGCCCTACTACATGCTGCCAGTTCTCACCGTTGATGAAGGCGTTCTTCATCATCTCGGTGCGGTTGCGGTTACTGCTCAACCCACGCAACATATTGAGCTTCTTGTTGGCAAGAACAGCTTTCATCAGGTTCTCATCAAACTCGCCGCGCTTGAGTTTCTCTATCTCAGCGAGCATGAGGTCACGCACCTCTTCAAGCTTCTGTCCCTGCTTGGGTTCTCCCTCAGCGATGAACGTAGAGTAGTCGGCCAAGCCTTCCACGCCCGTACCGGCACTCATCACCTTCATCGGTTGGTTGAGGTCAATGTCCATGAGTCCTGCTTTGCCGTTGGAAAGAAGATCTGAGATGAAGCTCAGTGTGTCGGCCTGGTCAGAGGCGGCCTTGTCAAACTTCCAGCCGAGCATCACGTTCTCAGCTTCTTGTCCGACAACAGTGGTATCGACATGCTGTTTCAAGTCGGCGACTGGCGCATACTCGGGTCGGGAGAGTGTCGTGCTCGCCTTCCAACTGCCAAAGTATTTGTCGATGGTGGCTACAGCCTTGTCGGGATCGAAGTCACCGGCCAGGCAGATGGCTACGTTGTTGGGCACATAGTAGCGGTGAAAATAGTTCTTGATGTTGACGATACTCGGATTCTTCAGGTGCTCCTGCGTACCGATGGTCGTCTGTGTACCATAAGGATGAGTGGGATAGAGCTTTTTACCAAGTGCGGTCCACTCCTTACGGCCGTCGTTGGACAAACCAATATTATACTCCTCATACACTGCTTCCAGCTCAGTGTGGAAGCCACGGATGACCATGTTCTGGAAGCGGTCGGCCTGAATCTTAGCCCACGTGTCGATCTCGTTGTTGGGAATGTCCTCCTGATAACAGGTGACATCGTTGCTCGTGTAGGCGTTGCTGCCCTCAGAGCCGATGGATGCCATCATCTTGTCGTACTCGTTGGGGATGTTGTATTTGGCGGCGAGCTGCGAGAGCGAGTCGATTTTCTCGTACCAACGCTTGCGTGCCAAGGGATCGGTGATGTGGCGATACTGCTCAAAACGGTTCTCGATAGAGTCGAGAAGCGGCTGCTCGGCAGCAAGGTTAGAGGTGCCGAAATGAGTCGTTCCCTTGAACATCAGATGCTCAAGATAGTGGGCCAGACCTGTGGTCTCCTTCGGATCGTTGCGTGAACCGGTGCGCACGGCGATGTAGGTCTGCAACCGTGGCTTCTCTTTGTTCACACTGGTGTACACTTTCAGACCGTTGGGAAGCGTATAGATGCGCGTCTGCATCGGATCGCCCTTCACGGTCTCATAGTGATAGCTCTGTGCCCACGTGGCTGTTGCCAGCAACGAGAGGGCAGATAGCATGATAGTCTTACAATTCATCATATATTATTTATTAATCTCAATATTCAGTTGATTCTTATCGGTATCTTTCTTGCCGGTCAACGTGATCATAGTGGTTTCTCTCCTACTCCTCATAATCGGTCTCCTTGTCGAGACTGCCCAGGAAGTTGTCAAGGACGTTTTGCTCCACATCGCCCATACGGAACTCTTTCTCTGCGTCTTTCCTGATCTCACCGATCCAAGCGCGTCGGGCCTGGACATAGTCGTCGTGGATGCGTGCCGCGTCCTCTAAGGTCAAGGTGGAAAGTCCGTAATAGTCGAGTATCAAACGGTAAGTCCATGTCCACTGATAGTCGCGATAGTGGTTGTGGATGTCGTGGAAGCGCTCGTTGACCTTGTCCACAGTGTCCAACATGCCCTGCTTGATGTCGTCGACAAGCCGTTGCTCCTCAGACTCCGGCAACAGCAGACCAGAGAGATCCGCCCAATCGCCAAGCCCCGTGTCGGCTGTTGGCGCTACAAGTTCCGGGTCTACTTTGAGTCTACGCTTGATCACTGCACCCATATAGATGCGCAACGCTACGTCGTAGTATTTGATACCTTTTTGCAGTGAACTGCTCTTGATGACATATTCATGGAAGTTGTAGTTCGACACATCCTCACCGGAAGCTTGGCGCAAGTCTTCAAGGATCTTCTTGCCTTTAACGATCTCCTGCACGGTAAACGGCGAGAGCCAGTCGAAGTTGACAATGCTCAGCTGGGCACCGGCAGGGCGCATGTCGCGCTTGGGCCACTTGCGGATGTCGCGATAAAGTCCTACCGTAGTGATGTTACGGCCGGGCGACAGATACATCGTGTCGCCGTAAGCGATGAGATAGGAGAAGGGAAGGTTGCGCGTATCGGGATGGTGCATGAGCTTGCCGAAGCAGACACTGAACGCTCCAATCGTGACGGGCATAAGCAGATAAGCACCACTCGCCGTCTTCGTGCCACGTTCCAAAACGCCCCAGTGCATCGGTCCCATCTTGTAAGCGTGGTTGGAGAAGTTAGTAGCCGAACCGGCATTGTAGAAGCTGAACTGTGCACCGATGAGCAGACTGCTCTTATGGTGACTGGCGGTAAACGGGCCGCAGAAGGCAGCACAAGCCTCACCGTTGCTCATATAGCAGTTCGCAAAGAACACACTCGCAGAAGCCGTAAAGCCATTGCTGAGCTGACAAGCCTCACCCACAAAGCAGTCCTGCATCTTCACCGAGTTGATGATGCTGGATCCGTAGTTGATGATGGAATTCTCACAGATGACACCTGTACCAATATATACGTTGGCCTGCGGCGTGGAGATAATCGTGCAGTCGCTCAGCCGAGAGGCTCCGTTGACTTCGCAGTCGTCGCCGATGACGGTATTGGTGATCTCCTTAGTATTGATGATCTTCACACGATTACCCAAAGTACCACGGTCGGGCGATGTCACCCGTATGTCTTCGCGCACCATCCGACGCAGACAGTCCTTCAGTTCCCTGTCGTGAGCATGCTTCACCATGAAAGCTGCTGTCTGACTGTTAAGCCGGTCAAAGAGCAACACATTGCCCTCTCCGACCTCGTTCAGCACAGAGATGAGGTTGCCTTCTCCATAAGTGGCACCCTCTGTAGTCTCTATCGTACTGACATTGGAGATGTAGCAGTCATCACCAATGGCGTAATTGTTGATGTAGTTTCCGACATTCTCTATCAGACAGTTGTCGCCGACAGCAACATTGCGCAACGTCGCATTGTAGATGCCCGTATGTTTATAGAAGTCCTTCGACACTTCGATACTGGTCTCAAAGACGCCCAGCGTAATCTCGCCATAGAACATCACACGGCGCAGAAACGTTGGCTGGAAGTCGTCATCGACCTGTACGTTGTTCCAGTCCTCAGCCCAACAGCCATGGTCTTCAAGAATCGTAATTTCTGTATCTGACAGTGTTCTCATGCTTGTTGATCGTTTAATGTTGATTCATCATCTTTTCTCCTTCCATCCATTTCTATGACCTGATGCATATGCTTCAGTCGTCACTCATCTCAGGATAGAGGAAGTCGTTATAAGGATATTTCTGCACATGCAACTCGCGCACACGCTTATAGAGCACATCACGCATCTCGTCGATGTTTTGCTTCTCGCGCGCAGAGATAAACAAGCAGAAATCGCCTAAGCGGGCCATCCACGTTTTCTTCAGATCGTCGAGCGTACGGTTTTCCTTCGTCGGCGGCGTGAGGTCATCAGGTTCCTTCTCTACACAGTGGTAATTATCAATCTTGTTAAACACGATGATGGTAGGTTTGTCAGAGCATCCCAATTCCTTGAGCGTCTGGTTGACCACCTCTATCTGTTCCTCAAAGTCGGGGTGAGAGATGTCGACGACGTGCACCAGCAGATCAGCTTCACGTACCTCGTCGAGCGTAGACTTGAATGAGTCTACCAAATCGGTAGGCAGTTTGCGGATAAACCCGACGGTGTCGGCCAAAAGAAACGGAAGGTTGCCGATAACAACCTTTCGCACAGTGGTGTCAAGGGTGGCGAAGAGCTTGTTCTCAGCAAAGACTTCACTCTTGGCCAACAGATTCATGATCGTAGACTTACCGACATTGGTGTAGCCGACAAGGGCCACGCGGATGAGACGTCCGCGGTTTTTACGTTGTGTGGTCTTCTGTTTGTCGATTTCCTCCAAACGTTTTTTCAGCAAGCTCATACGGTTGAGGATGATACGGCGGTCCATCTCGAGCTGGGTCTCACCCGGGCCACGCAGTCCCACTGAACCTTTTCCACCACCGGAACCGGAGCCACCGCCCTGACGCTCCAAGTGAGTCCACAGTCGCTGCAAACGTGGAAGCATGTAACGGTATTGTGCCAGTTCCACCTGCGTCTTAGCATTGGCAGTCTGAGCACGCATGGCGAAGATGTCGAGAATCAACGACGTGCGGTCGAGAATCTTCACGTACAGCTCGTTTTCTATATTGCGAATCTGCTTGGCACTGAGCTCATCATCAAAGATGACCATACCGATTTCGCGGTCGTTCTCTTCCTCGTCGTGGATATATTGCTTGATTTCTTCGAGCTTTCCCTTTCCCACATAGCTCACAGCACTCGGGCCTCCCACACGCTGCGTAAAACGCTTCACGGTGACGGCGCCGGCTGTGTCAGCGAGAAATTCCAGCTCGTCGAGATATTCTTTGGTCTTTGCCTCATCCTGCTGGGGGGTGATAAGTCCCACCAAGACAGCCGTCTCGGCCTTTACCTCAGAAATAACAAATTCCTTCATATAATAATATAATGTATATACTTTAGTGCAAATGTACGCTATTTCTGCAATATCTGCAAATTTTATAAGTAAAAATAGAATGGAGAAACGGGTATTGTATCAAATTCTTCACCATACGTTTCATTTACCAATGCGACAAGGTTAAAAGGACGAAAAAACATTTGAAAATGATTTGAAAACATTATCTTTGCACTCATAAAACGAGTCAAATATACGAAACCGAAGCATCTTCGGTCTCTAATAACCAACCTGAATCATGAGCAAACAATATCTTTTAGGATTCGACGTAGGCTCCAGCAGCGTAAAGGCTTCGCTCGTCGACGCAGAGACTGGAGCAATGGCTGCCACAGCCTTCTTCCCCGAACATGAAGCACCTATCAAAGCCGTCAAGCCGGGATGGGCTGAACAAGACCCACAGATGTGGTGGGACAATGCCAAACTGGCTTTACAGAAAATCATGGCTGAGACAGGAGCCAAAGACGAAGACATCAAGGCTATCGGCATCTCTTATCAGATGCACGGCCTCGTCGTCGTGGACAAAGAGCTCAAACCGCTGCGCGACGCCATCATCTGGTGCGATTCCCGTGCCGTACCTTACGGAGAGCGTGCCTTCAACGAACTTGGACATGACTACTGCCTCAAGCATCTGCTCAACTCACCGGGCAACTTCACGGCAGCCAAACTGGCATGGGTAAAGGAAAACGAACCGGAAATCTTTAACCATATCTATAAGATCATGCTGCCCGGAGACTACATTGCCATGCGCCTCAGCGGCGAGCCCAACACCACAATAGGTGGACTGAGCGAAGGCATCCTCTGGGACTTTGTGGAAAAGAAACCTTCCGAAAAACTTTTGGACTACTTTGGCTTCCCCCACGACATCCTGCCCGACATCGTCCCAGCCTTTTCCGTGCAAAGCCAAGTCTGTGAGACCGCAGCTAAAGAACTCGGGCTGAAGGCCGGCACACCGATTAGCTACCGCGGCGGTGACCAGCCCAACAACGCACTGAGTCTCAATGTTCTTCAACCGGGAGAGATTGCCTCTACCGCAGGAACCTCCGGTGTCGTCTACGGCGTATTGGGAGAGATCGGTTACGATAAGAAGTCGCGCGTGAACACCTTCGCCCATGTCAACTACACACCGGAGCAAACGCGTCTCGGTGTCTTGCTTTGTATCAATGGCACTGGCATTCTCAACGCATGGGTGCGACGCAACATTGCACCGGAAGGCATGAGCTATCAAGACATGAACGACATGGCCGACACCGTGCCTATCGGCAGCAACGGCCTCTCCATCATACCTTTCGGCAACGGTGCCGAGCGTGTCCTGGAGAACAAGGAAATCGGTTGCTCCGTCCACGGATTGAACTTCAACACCCACACCCGCGCCCATCTCATGCGCGCCGCACAGGAAGGTATCGTCTTCTCCTTCTGCTACGGCATGGAGATCATGCGGCAGATGGGCATGAGTATCAACAAGATCCACGCCGGACGCGCCAACATGTTCCTCAACCCTATGTTCCGCAATACGCTGGCCTCCACCAGTGGCGCAACCATTGAACTCTACGAGACCGACGGCAGTATGGGCGCTGCGAAAGGTGCCGGCATCGGTTGCGGCTTCTACAAGAGCGAAAAGGAAGCCTTCGCGTCACTCAAGAAACTGGCTGTCATCGAACCGGATGAGAAGCACGCCCCTGAGTATCTTGATGCCTACGCAAGATGGAAAGACGTGCTCGGACACACTGAACAGGCGTAGACCACACCTCCAACGTGAAGACCAGTCGCGCTATGAAAGCATAGGTAAAGGCAGCTGAAAACGGTCCTTTGCCATCTGTATAACATACATCTAACCGTTATCATTATAAGAGTCGGGAGATTCGTCACTGCCACACCAGCAGGAAGAATCTCCCAACTTTACTTTTATCCTCATCTGCCTTTTAACGTTTTCTAATTGTAATTTCTCATTAAAAGCCCTATGATTTACTCAAAAATTAGTAACTTTGCACATCCAATATTTTAACGTACGGAATAATATGGCTGAAACAAAAGAAATTAAGACTGCGCTTATCTCCGTTTTCCATAAGGATGGATTGGAGGATATCCTTGCTAAACTTCATGGGCAAGGGGTGAAATTCCTTAGCACGGGTGGTACACAAAAATTCATCGAAGGTTTGGGCTACCCTTGCCAGAAGGTAGAAGACGTAACTACATATCCGTCGATCTTGGGTGGCCGTGTCAAGACGTTGCATCCCAAAATCTTCGGAGGCATCCTTGCACGCCGCGACAATGCCGGAGATCAGAAGCAGATGAAGGAATACGATATACCTGCCATCGACTTGGTCATCGTGGATCTCTATCCTTTTGAGCAGACCGTCGCAAGCGGGGCTTCCGAGCAGGACATCATCGAGAAGATCGATATCGGCGGCATTTCTCTCATCCGCGCCGGCGCAAAAAACTTCAAAGACGTGGTCATTGTGCCCAGCAAGGCAGAATATCCATTGCTCCTTGACATCCTCAACAAGAAAGGCGCAAAGACAGATATAGAGAACCGCAAGATGTTTGCAGAGCACGCTTTCGGCGTGAGCAGCCATTACGACACCGCTATTCATAACTGGTTTGCAAAGAAATAACAATTTAAGAATCAATAAATAAGCAATGGGATTCTTTTCATTCATTCAGGAAATCGCCATGGACCTTGGCACCGCCAACACCATCATCATCAGCGATGATAAGATTGTTGTTGACGAGCCTTCGGTAGTGGCTCTTGACCGTCGCACTGACAAGATGATCGCTGTCGGTGAGAAGGCTAAGATGATGTACGAAAAAACACACGACAACATACGCACGATCCGCCCACTCCGCGACGGAGTGATCGCTGACTTCACAGCTTGCGAGCAGATGATGCGTGGCTTGATCAAGATGGTACATACAGGCTCCCGCCTGTTCTCGCCGTCTTTGCGCATGGTCATCGGCGTACCGTCCGGCTCTACCGAGGTGGAGCTTCGTGCCGTCCGCGACTCTGCTGAGCACGCCGACGGACGCGATGTCTATCTGATCTTCGAGCCTATGGCAGCCGCTATTGGCATTGGTATCGATGTGGAAGCACCGGAAGGCAACATGATCGTCGACATCGGCGGTGGCTCTACAGAGATTGCCGTGATCTCTCTCGGCGGCATTGTGAGCAACAACTCTATCCGTATTGCAGGCGACGACCTGACTGCCGACATCCAAGAGTACATGAGCCGCCAGCACAACGTGAAGGTTTCCGAGCGTATGGCTGAGCGTATCAAGATCCATGTAGGTTCAGCGCTGACCGACTTAGGCGACGAGGCTCCCGAGGACTACATTGTGCACGGACCAAACCGTATCACCGCACTGCCGATGGAAGTGCCCGTCTGCTATCAGGAGATTGCGCACTGTCTTGACAAGACAGTGGCCAAGATCGAGAATGCAGTACTCTCCGCTTTGGAGTCCACTCCACCAGAGCTCTATGCCGACATTGTGAAGAACGGCATCTACCTCACTGGCGGTGGTGCTTTGCTGCGTGGTCTTGACAAGCGTCTGCAAGACAAGATCAACATTCCATTCCATATCGCCGACGACCCACTCCACAGTGTGGCCAAAGGTGCAGGCATTGCCCTGAAGAACGTCAACAGATTCTCATTCTTGATGAGATAAAAGCTTTCCATGCGCAACTTAGTAGAATTTCTTGCCAAACACAATCATTGGTTTGTCTTTTTAATTCTGGAAGTATTCAGCCTGATACTGCTGTTTCAATACAACAGCTATCAAGGCAGCGTATGGTTTTCTACGGCAAATGCAGCAGCAGGCAAGCTGCTCAGTTGGGAAGCGGACATAGAGTCTTTCCTCTCCATGTCCAAAGCCAACCAAGAGCTCACCCAGCGCAACCTCTATCTCGAGCAGCAGGTGAAGACCTTGGCAAAGCAACTTACCGATGCTACCAAAGACACCAACTGGGTACATCGCAATCAACTTGACATCCTCAAAGGCTATCATCTCATCCCCGCGCAAGTGGTGAGCAACTCCATTGACCGCCACGACAACCTCATCACCATTGACAAAGGTAGTCTCGACGGTGTGAAGAAAGACATGGGTGTAGCCTGTGGAACGGGTGTAGTGGGTATCGTCTATTTAGTGTCGCCCCACTATTCCGTCGTCATCCCGGCGTTGAATACCGAGTCAAACATCAGTTGCCAGATCAGAGGCCGAGGCTACTTCGGCTATCTCCGGTGGTATGGTGGCAACAGCAAATTGGCCTATGTCGAGGATGTGCCACGCCATGCACGCTTCCGACTTTATGAATGGGTAGAGACGAGTGGCTATTCCTCCGTCTTCCCTCCAGGCATTGCCGTAGGAAAGATACTCCATGTCTACAACTCAGCAGACGGCGTGTCCTATCGCCTGCAAGTGGAATTATCAACCGACTTTGGCAAGCTGCGTGATGTTTGCGTCATTGACAACAAGCCGGTATTGGAAAGACTTAACGCACTGCGCGCCGCACAAGACTCGTTGAAACCGAAAGAAGACAAATAGAAATGAACATAGACTTTCTTAAAAGGCTGTTGCTTTTTATTGTGCTATTGCTCGTACAGGTGCTTGTCCTCAACCACATCCATCTGTTCGACTACGCTACGCCATTCTTGTATGTTTATTTTGTCATCAGCTTCAACCGCAACTATCCCAAATGGGCCATACTGGTGTGGAGCTTCCTCTTAGGCTTAAGCATAGACATCTTCGCCAACACACCGGGAGTGGCGGCGGCGTCGATGACCTTGCTGGGACTGCTTCAGCCCTACGTGCTGGAGCTTTTCATGCAACGCGACAGCGATGAGACGCTGCAGCCGTCCATCTTTACCATGGGAATGCCGAAGTACGTCTATTTCACATTGATCTTGACGTTTATCTACTGTCTGGCGTTCTTCACTATAGAGATGTTCTCTTTCTTCAATTGGGGACAGTGGATCCTGTGTATCATCACCAGCACGGCACTCTCTGCCGTGCTCATCCTCGTGGTGGATAATTTACGCAAGAAGGCTTAAACTCCTTGATGAGGAGCAGAGTCTGGAAGGATTGTAGGTATGAAAGATTATAACCTGGAAAATCGGAAATTGGTCATTGGTGGTATTGCTACCGTCATAGTGGCCATTTATATCTTGCGATTGTTCACGATTCAGCTTTTGAGTGACGACTATCGCAAGAGCGCCGACTCCAATGCATTCCTCAAGCAGGTAGAGTTCCCTTCACGTGGTGTCATCCGCGACCGCAATGGTAAGCTGCTGGTCTATAACCAACCTGCTTACGATATCATGGTCGTGATGAACGAAGAGAAGGGACACCTCGACACTTTGGACTTTTGTGAGACCTTGGGTATCACAAAGGACTATTTCGTCAAACGCATGGACGACATCAAGGACCGCAATAAGAATCCAGGCTATTCGCGGTTCACCCAGCAGTTGTTCATGAGCCAAATCAACGACAAAGACTTCAGTGTCTTTCAGGAGAAGATGTTCCGTTTCCCCGGCTTCTCTATCCAGCGTCGTACCATCCGCCAATACGAATATCCTTATGGTGCCCACGTCTTAGGCGACGTCGGAGAGGTTTCCCAATCCGACATCGACGAGGATTCCTATTATCAGCCTGGCGACTACATCGGAAAGTTGGGGGTAGAGCGCAGCTATGAAAAAGATCTCCGTGGTGAGAAAGGCGTGAAGATTCTTCTCCGCGATGCCCACGGACGTATCCAGGGAAAATACCAGCATGGCAAATACGACCGCCGTCCGGTAGCCGGAAAAGACCTCACACTGGGATTGGACATCCGTCTGCAGGCACTTGGTGAACGTATGCTGGAGGGAAAGATCGGTGCTATTGTCGCCATCGAACCGAGTACCGGCCAGGTGCTGTGCATGGTTTCCTCTCCCTCTTACGACCCACGTCTATTGGAGGGAAAGCTCCGCAACAAATACCACAGAGCTCTCTCGAAAAATGTCTGGAAGCCTTTGCTCAACCGTGCCATCATGGGTCAGTACCCGCCGGGCTCAACGTTTAAAACAGCACAAGGCCTGACATTCCTCACAGAAGGCATCATTAACACCCAGACGCAGTACCCCTGTCACCATGGGTTCTCTTACAAGGGCCTGCACGTAGGCTGTCACGGGCACCCCTCTCCCCTGTCGATTATTCCGGCCATCAGCACGTCTTGTAACGGCTTCTTTTGTTGGGGACTCTATCACATGTTTGCCAACAGACGGAAATATCCCAAGGTGCAGATAGCCATGGACACGTGGCGCGACTACATGGTCAGCATGGGGTTCGGCTACAAGCTGGGCATTGACCTGCCGGGCGAGAAGCGTGGTCTCATCCCCAACGCCGCTTTCTACGACAAAGCCTACCACGGCTCATGGAACGGCTTGACCGTGATCAGTATCGCCATCGGCCAGGGTGAGATCAACCTCACGCCGTTGCAGATTGCCAACCTCGCCTCGACGATCGCCAACCGGGGTTACTACTATATCCCCCACGTGGTGAAGTCTGTCAAAGGCGGAAGCATCAACAAGAAGTATTTTCAGCGCCACTACACCAAGGCTGCTCCATGGGCCTACAACATTATCGTCGCCGGTATGCGCTCGTCAGCCATGGGCGGAACGTGTAAACACTTCTCCACGCTCAATTTCCCGGCATGTGGTAAGACCGGTACAGCCCAGAACCGTGGACAAGACCACTCTGTGTGTATGGCCTTCGCGCCTATGGACAAGCCAAAGATCGCCTTGGCCGTATATGTGGAGAATGGTGGATTTGGTGCCGACTTCGCCGTACCTATCGCCACCGTGCTGATGGATCAATATATCAATGGCAAACTCTCTCCGTCCCGTGCCCGCGAGGCTGACGAGTTGCAGAAACGCAGAATCGCTTATGGCTCAAGAAACAGATAAACAACCCGGAATACTCCAGAGTCTCGACTGGTGGACGATAGGCATCTACCTGGCTCTGCTGGTCTTCGGTTGGATCAGCGTCTGCGGTGCGAGCTACACCTATGGCGAGACCGACATCTTCAGTCTGAGCACCCGTTCGGGTATGCAGATTGTGTGGATAGGCACGTCGTTGATGCTGGGCTTCATCATTCTCATGCTCGATGACCGCTTCTACGACACGTTTGCCTATGTCATCTACGGACTGTTCATGGTATTGCTTTTCGTGACGATCTTCAATCCTCATGAAATCAAGGGATCGCGATCGTGGCTGGTATTGGGACCGTTGCGACTGCAACCGGCAGAGTTCGCGAAGTTTGCCACGGCGCTGGCGTTAGCCAAACTGATGAGCACCTATGGTTTCACCATGCACCAGCTCAAGCATTTCATGGCAGCCTGCGCATTGGTCTTTCTGCCCATGCTGCTCATCATCGGACAGCGTGAGACAGGGTCTGCACTGGTCTATCTGTCGTTCTTCCTGATGTTCTATCGCGAAGGCATGCCGGGCAGCATCCTCTTCACAGGCGTGGCCATGGTCATATACTTTGTCGTAGGTATCAAATACGAACAGGTATTCTTATGGGACACGCCGACCTCTGTCGGTAAGTTCATCGTACTGTTGCTGGTACAGATATTCTCCGCGGGCATGATCTACGTCTATTGCAATGACCGCGACAAAGCACTGCGCATCATCGGCATCAGCCTTGGCGTGACCCTACTGGCGCTGCTTTTCTCCGAGTTTGTCATTCGCTTTGACATCGTTTGGATTCAGCTCTGCATCTGTGCGGCACTGATTGGCTATCTCACCTTCCAAGGTTTGTCGACACGACTCATCAACTACATGCTCACCGCTCTGTTTGCCGTAGGTTCCATCATCTTCTTCTATAGTGCCGACTACGTGCTCAACGATGTCATGGAGCCCCACCAGCGCGTACGTATCAACGTACTTTTAGGTCTCGACGAGGACCTCGCGGGTGCCGGATACAACGTCCATCAGAGTGAGATTGCCATAGGCTCAGGCGGACTGCAAGGCAAGGGTTTCCTCAACGGCACACAGACTAAGCTGAAGTTCGTACCGGAACAGGACACCGACTTCATCTTCTGCACCGTGGGAGAAGAGGAAGGCTTCCTGGGCTCAGCCGGAGTGTTGCTGCTCTTCCTGGCGTTGATCCTCCGTCTCATCCACCTTGCCGAGCGACAACCGTTTAAGTTCGGACGTGTCTACGGCTACTGTGTACTCAGCATCTTCCTCTTCCATGTGTTCATCAACGTGGGCATGGTATTGGGACTGACGCCTGTGATCGGCATCCCGCTGCCCTTCTTCAGTTATGGAGGCTCGTCGTTGTGGGGTTTCACTATCCTGCTATTCATTTTCCTACGTATCGATGCCGGCAGAAACCTCGTAAGATCATAAGACCGGCCATCAATGGCTGACTATATATAATCAAGGTGTTGGAAATAACACAAAAGAAGGATCTCCAATATATAATAAGGTGTGTGGAGACATAACATCATCAGATTACAAGAACAAGAAACGCCCAAAACGATTCACCGAAAAGAGGAATCGTTTTGAGCGTTTCTTTTTTATATACCGCAGCGATCAGAAACAAAATGTGAGGGAAGCAAACAGCGAGAACGTCTTGTCATAGCTGTCATGGCCATAATAGCGTTTGCCCTGATAATACATATTGTTGCGGCAATAAGCGATGTTATAGTTGGAAACACTCCATCCCAAAGAGATGAGCGACTGATCGACACGCACAGAGACTGCCGACCTTACCCGCCAAAACTTCCAGTGTCCGCCACGGTTCTTCAGCGTGAAGCGGTCATAGACGGCACGGTTACCATCATCAAACCTATAACCCGAGTAATACACCTTGTCATTGCGTGGGAAGGACAGCACCAAACCTGGATCGCAGCGCAGCAGCAAGCCCCAGCTGTGCCGTTTGTTCATCCATAAGGTTGGTGTACGGAATGAGAGCATGGGATGGATATTGAACTTGACGATGCGGTCGGGATCATAGTCGTCATCGTCCCCGGCTTCGATCAGCGGCCGGTTACCATAGTCGTCGTCGAGTTCCAGACCTATGCCGATACCGACGTAGTTCAGCGGATACCATTGATAATCTAATTCATATGCTACACTGGTTTCCTCACTCGTGTTCAGTCCTACTTGCAGGCTGGCTGCCTGTTTGGGCAACCGCCCCATTTCCTTCGCTTCCACTTGTGCCAAAGAGTCCACGTTGATCGCATGGGAAGCGAACGGCAACAACAGACCGGCAGCAAGGAAAGCACTACGCGAAAAAAGACTCTTCATAACTCAAATCCAACCTTCAAATTTTAAGTTACTTCATCATCCGCCTCATGCTGATACCGATATCAGAGAGTCCCGGAAGGATCTCACGCTTCATGATATGGCGCACGGTGATATGCAGCGAGTCGCCCTGCTGCAGTTTCATGGCAGAGACATGGTAGTGATATTGGTAGAAGATGATGCCCCGTCCCTTTACCTTTCCGTTGTCATCGCGGAGCGAGCAGTTGATCGTGTCGTTTTTCACCATCAAAGGCTGGGGATATGGCGCTTTCTTCCCAGTAGCAACAGGATGATAAACAGCCTGACTGACCACCATGGTGACGCTCAGGAAGGGATACATGTTGTTCATGCGTAGTCCCAAGTCAGTAGCATACCAACCGGAATCACGCAGTGCCGCCACGTCATAGCTGAGCACTTCGGCCTTATCCCAACCCGAGATGGGCACATTCTGATAGTGGTCATAGACTTGGTTGCCCGTACAACTGCAGCAGAGCATCACCAAGGCCCATACACCCCAAAGCAAAAAACGCCTCATGACTATTATTCGTTTGTGGGAGGAGCCGTGGGCTGAGCCTCCGCCTTGTTTTCATTTTCCTTGTTCGGTTCTTTTGTCTGCTCCCGCTGCAGCTGTGCATTGGTGGATCCGGCCTTTGTCCTGTCATTTCCGCCTGCCGAAACCTTGTCAGCCTTCGGCTTGCGGTTTCTGTTGTCCGGCCGGTTGGCGCGTGGAGCCTTCGGTTGTTTTCCATTGCCTTGCTCACCGGCTGCAGCCTGCTTATCAGCCTTATTTTTATTGTTCTTCCGTTTCTTTCTCTTCGCCTTGTCAAAACGGCTGATGTCCGTGTCGGCAAGGAGGTCGATCGGCTTCTTCACCGCTTTGGCCTTGTCATCCTCCTGCAGCGACAACGGCTTCTCGCCATTTTTGTTCATTGCAATGATCTCACGGGCGCGCTCCGCCGTAATCGTTTCGAGGTTGGCAGCCAGGTTCTTGTCGGTCGAATACTGGCATAGACCGGCCAAGATATCCGTTTTGAAGAGATGATACTCACCGTCGGCGGTTTCCAACACGGCATCTTTCGGCGGCAACTTCTTTCCGGCCTCGATATATTCGTCCACCTCGTAGTTGAGACAGCACTTGAGTTTGGCGCACATGCCGGCCAGTTTCTGCGGGTTGAGCGAGATATCCTGGAAACGGGCGGCGTTTGTCGACACGCTGGAAAAGTTCTTCATCCACGTGGCACAGCAGAGCTCGCGGCCGCAGGGACCCGTTCCGCCAATACGTCCGGCCTCCTGACGGGCACCGATCTGCTTCATCTCTATGCGCACATGAAATGTCTCGGCCAGCACCTTGATGAGTTTTCGGAAGTCCACACGCTCATCAGCGATATAGTAGAAAATGGCTTTGTTGCCGTCACCCTGGTATTCCACGTCACCTATCTTCATTTGCAGTCCCAGATCCTTGGCGATTTGTCGGCTTTGGATCATCGTACCGTGCTCGCGGCTCTTGGACTCCTTATATTTATCCATGTCCACGGGCTTGGCGATACGATAGATACGCCGGATCTCGTCAGAGGATTTCAGGTTGGCCTTTTTCAGCTGCAACTTTACGAGGCGACCCGTCAGTGTCACCACGCCGATGTCGTGCCCCGGATTTGCCTCCACGGCAACGATGTCGCCTTTCTGCAGATCCAGGTTATTCACATTATGGTAGTAACCCTTGCGTGTATTCTTGAACTGCACCTCCACCAAGTCTGTCGACTCAGCATTGCCCGGCACGTCGGCCAACCAATCATAGGTATTGAGTTGTTTGTCCTGCCGGCTGACACCACGGCAACATAGGCCACGGTCACAACCGGTACATATATGATCATTACAGTTTCTCATGAACTATCTTCTTAATAATATTATCATTTTCATCGCCAAATCGAAAAATACGATCTTGGCGTTTGCGTTTTGACCAATGTTTCTGTAGGCGAGCTGCAAGAGCTCGCCCATCTCCACCACATTACGCTCATTGATGAAGCGCGCAAAGTTCTGTGCGAAGTGTTCTTCCTCCGATGTCATATAGTTGAGATCGGGCTGCCGGAAGTTATACATGAAGTTCTCACGGACGAGATAGAGGAAGTAGACGAGCATACGGCGCTGCTTCTCGCGTCCGAAGACGGCGACGGCCTCACTCCAGTTTTTCAGTTCTCTCAAGTCGCGTGTGTAGGATTTTCTCATCAGCATGACGAAGAGATCAAAGAACTGTCGGTTCTCATTGCCGGCATCCAGTTCCTGCAAAGCTTGCAGCCAGCTGCCCATTGCCGAGCGGGCCACACGGTGTGCGGTGTCCTCGTCAAGGCCGCGCCGAGCTACCAAAGCCTCCTCGATATCCTCGTCGGCAATGCGGTGCACGTCGAAACGCTGCACACGACTGCGTATTGTCTCCAGCAAACGTTCGGGTTCTTCGCTCACCAAGAGGAAGACCGTCTTTTGCGGTGGTTCCTCCAAAAGCTTCAGCATCTTGTTGGCGCATGTCAGATTCATACGCTCCGGCAACCAGATCACGCTGACCTTATAGCCGCCCTGCGTCGGTTTAAGATACAGCCGATGACTCAGCGCGTCGCTCTCTGCTTCGAAGATCACGGCTTGCTGGTTCTCGGCGCCCATCATCGTCATCCATTGCTCCATGGTGAAGTAAGGACCTTTTACCAGCAGTTCGTGCCATTGTTTCGCGAAGTCGTCACAAAACATCTTGTGGTCGCCGGCAGTGCCCTTGGGCTTGATGATCGGGAAAGAGAAATGGAGATCAGGATGCTGCCATTTGGCCAGCATCGCCACGGCATTACACCGCATAGCCTCGTTGTCCACCATCGACTTGCCATTCCACGGCTCGCCTAAGAGAAAAGACGCGAAGGCAAGCGCCAATGCCAACTTGCCGGATCCCTGCGGTCCGACAAACATCAAGGCATGCGGGATGCGGTTTTCATCCACGAGCTGCATGAGTCTTTGCCATGCCTCCTGCTGTCCTATCGCCTCACTGCTCTGCATCACATCAACTGTTGAGCCACTTCCACGACGCTGTCCACAGCGGACACGGTGTAGAAATGGATGTCCTTGACACCGGCGGCAAAGAGCTCACGGCACTGGTTCACCGTCCACTCGATGCCCAGCGCACGTGCGTCGTCATCGGTCTTGCACTTCATGGCCTCGGCAGCGAGCTCCTGCGGCATGTCGCAATGGAAGGTCTTCGGCACCATCGTGATCTGCGACCGCTTGGCAAAAGGCTTGATGCCCGGCACGATGGGAATGGTGATGCCCATGGCGCGCGCGCGCTTCACAAAGTCGAAATACTTTCGGTTGTCATAGAAGAGCTGAGTGACGGCATAGTCTGCGCCCATATCCTGCTTCAGTTTCAGGTAGGCCATGTCCATGTCGATGTTGGGTGCTTCCTCGTGTTTTTCGGGATAGGCGGCCACACCATAGTGGAACGGCTCTCCCGGATGCTTGATCGGAGTGCCGTCAATGAAGAATCCCTCATTAAAGCGGTTGACCTGTGTGATGAGATCGGTGGGATGGGCATAGCCACCGGACACGGGTTTGAAGGTCTTGTCGTCCTTGGCCTTGTCACCACGCAACAGCAGCACGTTGTTAATATCCAGAAATTGCAGGTCGATGAGTTCGTACTCGATGTCCTCAGCCGTAGCTCCACTGCAGATGACATGTGGGATGACCATCACGCCATAGCGCTTCTGTATAGCGGCCGCGATGGCGATGGTACCCGGACGGCGACGGATGCGCTGCCGCTCATAGTTGCCGTTTTCGAGTTCACGATAGACATATTCGCTGTGGTGGGTGGTGATATTGACATACAGCGGCTTCATCTCGCACATCTTGTCGAGATTGCGGAACAGCGCTCCCGTGCCGTTTCCCTTCAAGGGAGGCAGCACCTCTATGGAGAAGCCGTTGGGGCGGCTGTTGTCGTTAAGAATATCTATGACGTTCATATCTTGTCAGAAATAGCTGGCTCTTCTGTTTTTTTGGCTACAAAGATAACAAAAAAAAAGCGCATCAGCAAATAATATATAGATTAAGCCCCTCTTTATTCTTAAATAGCAAGCAACGAAGGCAAATCGCTGATACTTTGCAACCGTCTCAACCGCGGATGTTCGTATTCCTCCACTACTTCGTGCTGCCACACTTTGTCGAAGGGTATATGCACAGCATAGCCACCCAACTGCAAAACGGGCGCAATGTCGCTCTTAAAGGAGTTGCCCACCATCAACAGTCGGCTCACATCGGTGTCAAACATATCGCAGAGCCGCTGATACTCGTGGCGCGTCTTGTCCGACACGACGATCACGTCATCGAAAAACGCCCGCAAACCCGAGCGGATCACCTTGTTCTGCTGGTCGAGCAGTTCGCCTTTGGTGAAGACGACCAACCGGTATCGGCCGATCTGTCTCAATGCCCTCAGCGCGTTGACGACTCCAGCCAGCGGTGTGACGGGCAAAGAGAGCAGCGACTTGCCGAGCTGCTCCACTTCGAGCAGCTTTCGTGCCGTGATCTGTCCTTTGCTGAAACTGACGGCATTCTCGATCAGCGACAGCGTAAAGGCCTTGCAGCCGTAGCCGAGCAATGACATGTTGGCGGTTTCTGTCTCAAACAGCGCCGCCGACACCTGCTCCGCCGTGCCGTAGGGTGAGAGCAAACGGCAGTAGGCTTGCTCCACGGCATCGAAATGTCCTTGGTTGTCCCACAACGTGTCGTCGGCATCGAAAGCGATCAGTCCTACCGTTGATGCCCAACTTGCCATGCGGTCCTTGCCTTCGTTTCTGCATTGGATTTGATTTCCCATCCTCAAGAGAATATGATTTTTCTTGGGCAAAGTTAACGATAAATCTGCTATCTTCCAAACGATCGTCACTGATTTTGGACGAATCACTGTGACGATTTCTTTTTACTTTCACGTTTTTTTATTACTTTTGCACTCGTTTTGTCAAAGTGGCAAGACTTAAAGATAATTATTTATTATGTTCAAAACAGTTTTCAACAAGCAGCGCCCCCTGAAGTTTACGCATTTCACACGTAAGGGCTATGCGCTCTTTGCTTGTCTGGGACGCGAAGTGCTGGTGGGCACACTTTCCGTGGCCACACTGACCTATGCCAAGGCAGAAGGCATCAGCACAGATGTGGACAAGGCCAATCCTGATTCGCTCATCCGTCAGGGTGAGACACTCGGTGAGGTCGACATCACTGCCACACGCGCTCCGCTGGCACAAAGCAGGCAGGCAAGAATGGTAACTGTACTGAGCCGTGAGGAGATCCAGGCGGCGCCGGTACAAAGTGTAAACGATTTGCTGAAATACGCCGTCGGCGTGGATGTCAGGCAAAGGGGCGCTATGGGCGCTCAGACCGACGTGAGCATCCGGGGCGGCAACGACGAGCAGATCACCGTGCTGCTCAACGGCATTAACATCTGTGACCCGCAGACCGGGCACAATGCCTTTGACTTCCCCGTAGACATCAGCGACATCGAGCGCATTGAGGTGCTCGAAGGACCCGCAGGGCGCGTCTACGGCACTTCTTCCCTGCTGGGCGCTATCAACATCGTCACTCGCAAACCCACCGCAACCTCCGTCGACGCGCATGTCGAAGGCGGCAGCTATGGTTATCTCAGTCTCGGCGCACGGGGCGCATGGGGCGGCAACCGCTGGGGGCAGTCGCTCTCCGGTACGTTCACGCGCAGCGACGGATACACATGCAACAAGGCCGGACGCCACAACACCGACTACAACACGGTCAAGGGTTTCTACCAAGGACAGTATCTCGACGGCAACGTACGCGTCAACTGGCACGCCGGTGCCTCGGCCAAGAACTTCGGCTCTTCGACATTCTATTCGCCAAAGTTCGACAATCAGTTTGAACATACTTTCAAGACCTTCACGGCACTGCAGGCTGAGACACGGCAAGGCGCGGTGCATCTGAAGCCTTCGATCTTCTGGAACCATCAGTACGATCGCTTCGAACTCCTGCGTGGCGACGAGTCGAAGGTGCCGTTCAACTATCACCGCACAGATATCTATGGCGCGAACATCAACGCGTGGTTTGACTGGACACTCGGGCGTACGGCTCTCGGCGCCGAACTGCGCAACGAGGATCTGGTGAGCACCAACCTCGGCAATGCGCTCAGCCGTAGTCGTCATATCCACGGCACCTCGCGCGACTATGTCAAAGGCCTCAACCGCACCAACGTGCAGTTTGTTCTGGAGCACAACGTGGTGACGGGACCGCTGACGGTGTCGGCAGGACTCGTAGCGGCGAAGAACAGCGGCGCCGACATGAACATGCGGGTCTATCCCGGCATCGACGCCAGCATGCGGCTCGGCAAGGGCTGGAGCGTCTTCGCGTCGTACAGCAGCTCGCTGCGTATGCCGTCGTTCACCGAACTCTTTTATTCTGTCGGTGGCCATAAGGCTGACCCGAACCTCAAACCGGAAGAGCTGCGAGCCGTGGAGGGCGGACTGCGCTATGCTTCTGACGGCATCTCTGCCAAGACCAGCGTCTTCCACAACCACTATACCCACCTCATCGATTGGATCGACGACGGCACGAAAGACAACGACGGCAACGTGGTGTGGAAGTCGGTCAACTACGGCAAGATCAACGCCCTCGGCGTGGAGGCCATGACAGAGTTTGACTTCCGCAAGTTACTGCCTGAGCAGCGTGTGCTGCGTCGCCTCAACGTGAGCTACTGCTTCATCAACCAGGACCAACACGAGGGTGAGGGCATCCGTAGCCTCTATGCGCTGGAGTATCTCAAAAACAAAGTGGTCACCACGTTAGGACTGAACCTCTGGCGACAGCTGACGCTCGACGTAAGCTATCGCTTCCAGCACCGCATGGGACACTACAACGATCTCCAAGGCAACATCCACAGCTATGGCAGCTACGGCATCCTTGATGCCAATCTGGCCTGGACGGAGCCGCACTACACAGTCTATGTCAAGGGTAACAACCTCCTTGACCGCGACTATGTCGACATCGGCAATGTGCCGCAGCCCGGGACGTGGGTCATGGGTGGCGTAAGCATCAAGTGGTAGGCGGCAAGCGGTAAGTGGCAAGCAGCTACTGCCCAGCCTCTCGGGGGGGGCGGCTTCTCTTTCCCCCGGGCTGTCCCTTCTCTTTCCCCCGGCTGCCACTTCTTTTTCTCTGAGGCTGCCACTTCTTTTTCTCCGGGGCTGCCACTTCTTTTTCTCCGAGGCTGCCCCTTCTTTTTCTCCAGGCAGAGGTCGCTGTGCGACCTCTGCCTTTGTTGTTTTCCCTTGTTCCTCCCTCAGTTCTGTTCGTTTGCTTATAAGCAAACGCGCCCCCCTTGCCCCTTGTATGTAACCTCCGCTAAACTTTTCGTTACATCTTGTAAACCGCGTTTGCCAACTATTCCCTACCTTTGCACCCGATAATCCTAAACAAATCGAAACAATGAAATTACGAAAAACTATCCTCTCCATGCTGGCTGGCTTGGGCACGCTCTGCACTCATGCATCCTCCATCTACTCCACCCCGCTCCCCACCCTTCACGTCGAGGGCCGCTATCTTTGCGACACCCATGGCAACCGCGTCACGCTCCATGGCGTGATGGACACGCCGAGCCCCTACTTCAACGGCTGGCGATGGACTCAGTGGGTACCCGAGTTGACCGATGCTCACATACAGCCCTGCCTCAACTACTTCGAGAAGATCTACACCGCCATGACCGACAACGACCATGGCGCTTACTGCGACGTCTTCCGTCTGCACCTCGATCCTTGCTGGACCAACGACCCGTCGAAGAAGTCCACCGGTGAGAACGACATCTCAACCTTCAGCAAAGACCGCTTCGTCCACTTCCTCGACAAGCTCTACATCCCCCTGATGCAAAAGGCCATGAACCATGGCATGTATGTCGTCGTGCGTCCGCCGGGCGTCTGTCCCCAAGAGATCAAGGTAGGAGATGCCTATCAAAACTATCTGCTCTACGTCTGGGACGTGGTCAGCAAAAACCCAATCATCAAGGCCAACGCCGGCGCCATCTCGATAGAACTTGCCAACGAGCCCGTCAAACTCTACGACGCGCAGGGCAAGGAAACGGCCGAGGCGATGCACGACTTCTTCCAGCCCATCGTCGACAAGATACGCGCCAACGGCTTCACAGGCATCATCTGGGTACCGGGAACCGGCTGGCAGGCCAACTACCGCGGCTATGCCGTCCATCCCATCGAGGGCGAGAACATCGGCTATGCCGTCCACGACTACGTGGGATGGTACGGTGCCAATGACACCAACTACGATGCTCAGACCTATATCCAGTCGTTCACAGAGGCTGTGCCCGTGGTAATGACCAATCCTATTATTATTACAGAGGTGGACTGGAGCCCCGAAAAGGAGGGTACCGGACACTACAATGAGCACGGAGAATACGTCAAGTCGAACTGGGGCACTTGGGCCACGGGCTCTACATCGAAGTGGGGATCAGCCTTCAAAGCCCTCATGGACCACTACGACAACATCTCCATGACGCTCTCCAGCACCAGCTGCTATCTCGACATCGACAAATATATCAACAGCGGTACCGTGGCACCCAACTTCGACGGTAATCCCGAGACCTGCGCCGGTGCCTGCTGGCAATGGTACAAGGACTGGGCGGAGGTGAACCGCGCATGGCCCGACGACGACAACACGCACTTGCCTGACCCGAAGAAGGCCACCATCACCGGACTACAGTCCGTCGGCGACCTGGACATGATGGCCGGAAAAGCGCCGCTCGCAGGACTGAAAGCTACCTACCAGGACGGGCACACGGAGGATGTCTCCTCGTTAGCAACCTACGAGGTCAGCGATCCGGAAAACGTCAAAGTCGTCAACGGACACATCATTGCCAAAGGACAAGGCCAAGCCCGCATCACCGCCAAGGTCAAGGATGCTTTTGGCAACAGCTACTCCACAGCCTTCAACGTCCGCTCAAGTTTCTTCCCGCTCAGCAAGGACTACGTGAAAGTGATCTGGGAACAAAATGGTGCCTCATACGACGAGAAGACACACACCATCATCAACGGGCAGTACGGACAGACAGGATGGAGCTACAGCAACGGTGTGGACCTCAGCGCTTACAAATACCTCGTAGTAAAACTCAAACAGCCCGACGACAACAGTGCCAAGATCTTTATCTACCCGCAAAGCAGCATCTGGGCTAATAACAACTATGAGCAGGCCTTCAACAACCGCACGCAGATCGTCGTTCCACTGCACTCGATGAAGAGCCAGCAAAACGGCAACGCCATCGACCCCTCGAAAATCTATATCGTCGCCCTCTGGTCCTTGGGGGGCAAACCGATCATCATCGACGACATCTATGTAACCAACAACGACGATTACTCACCGATGACCGGCATCTCAGCTGTTCACCTCGACCGCACTGCCTCTGACCACCTCATGTTCGGCCTCAACGGCGCACGCGTCCAGCACCCCGCCAAACATCAGATCGTCATCCAAAAAGGAAAGAAAGTCATCTACTAAACTATCTTTTTGAAGAGAAATATAGGAAAAAGCGACAATCTGTCACATGTGACTGACGGATTGTCGCTTCTTTTGTGTAGGTATGGATATTGTATTTACATAGGCAAATCAATACAACATTAGAGTTTAATCACAATTTAGAAACAATATCATTAGGAGGTTTTAATATGTTATATCCAGTATTCCACTACACAATGCTCGACAACGCATTTAACGAGTTCTTGAACAACAACCGCACTGCACGCGTGCAAACCACCACTCCGGCCATCAACGTCAAGGAGAACCAAGCTGGTTACGAAATTGAGATGGCCGCTCCGGGCATGACCAAGGACGACTTCTACGTCAGCGTCGACAAGGACGGAGTGCTCAACATCAAGATGGAGCACAAGGATGAGAACCAGCAGGAGAGCGACGCTGTACGCTATCTGCGCCGCGAGTTCTCATACGCTAACTTTGAGCAGCGCCTGCAACTGCCCGATGATGTCGACCGCGACAAGATCATGGCAAGAGTAGAGGACGGTGTACTCCGCATCGGTCTGCCACGTAAGACGGAGAAAGAGAAAATCACCAAAAACATTGAGGTGGCATAACACCAACATAGTAGGAAAGTGTCAAGTTAAACGACATTTTTCCGCCCACGAGAAGGCGATATTTGAAACCAAGGGCACCCTTGGCTCCAAATTTCGCCTTTTTCGTGCCTTTTTCGCTATTATAGGAAAATATTCACAACTATCTAATTACCAACTAATTACAATTTTATATCATTCTCTTTTCTCTTCTCTCCCCTCCATTTTTGCTCTCAGACAAGGTCAAAAAGCCGTATTTTACCTGTCATTCTACCGAGATGTGCCGATGAAAAAGGTACTTTGACCAAAAATTCTCTAGAGAATTTTGGGTCAACAAGGCTTGTCCACTCACTCAAACCACCTTTTTGATCGTCAAAAACGGCAGAAATGGCGAAGTCAGCTCAGTTTCTATATAGAATGACCTTTCTATTTTGCAACTGCGCCGTGATGTGCTTTTGTCGTAGAAAATGATGATATTTATAAGAGATCGAGAAACTTCCCGGGAGTAAAATCACTATTTTTGAGTATGCCTCTTTTGCATTGTAATTCACAACTATGTTGTAACTTTGCAACCGTAAAACATGATGTTGAAATGCAAAAACTTAGATTCCTCTTCTGCGCGCTGTGTCTCATGGCGGGCGGCATAAATTTATTGGCACAGGACAGCACCGCACAGCAACGCCTTTCGGGCTATGTGATGACCGAAATGAACTATGGTCATCGCCATGGTCAGGCGCATCCGACACTCACCGACTTCCCGCACATACTCGCCAACGCTACGTTGGCCTTGGGAAAAGGCTGGTCGGCTGTGGCAGAAGTGGAATACGAGCGCTTTCGCGACGAAGGGGCGTGGGGAGACAACTTCCGCAACGACTACACAACGAACAAGCTCTATATCAACAAGAAATGGAATGGGGCGCTGAATGTCAAAGCCGGTATCATCGACATCCCCGTAGGCACTACCAACTCCGGTGGCCCGGCGTTGACGATCTACGACCCACTCAGCGAGAGCACGCTCATGCCGATGTCATGGCATGAAGGCGGTGCCGCCGTATGGGGGCGCATCAACCGGGTGCATTATGAAGTAGGCGCGTATGTCTATGCTACAGCTCCCCTAAAAGACTCACGCGTCTTCGGCACTGCCGTGCGTGTGGGCTGTGAGCCTCTCAAGGGGCTTGACCTGAGCCTGTCTGGCTTCTATAGCTGTTCCAAGGAAGGTTTGGAACAACATGAGAGCACCAGTCTCATGGACTACGACCATATCTATCATGCCGCATTCGACTTTGCTTACCTCGCAAATGGTTGGACCATTGACGGGCAGCTCATCGCCAGCAATGCCCAAGACTGCAAGGCAGCCGGACTGGAGGTCGGCTACGACGTCGCCGCATGGCTCGGCTTGCCGTCGTGCTCTGTCATCCCCTTCACACGCTACGACGGCTATTTCCATTTCAACAATGTCTTTTGCAACAAGTGGACTGCCGGGCTCAACACATCACTGCCCCTTGGATTCACCTTCAAAGCTGAAGCCGCCTGGATGAATCCGTCAAACACCAATCACACCACAATGGTAGACATCAGCATAGGATGGCAACATGAGTTCTGAAGGCTCTAATCGTAAATTCTGTAATCTTGTAGAGAAAAAGATAGTAACAACTGAACAAAGAACCCAAAAAATATTCGTATCTTTGCCTAACCGAATCTAAAAATACCCAAACATGACAAACAGAAAGACGATCTTCAAAACCACGCTCTTCGCTATGGCGCTCGCCCTGACAATGCCCGCGACAGCCAAGGACAAGACCATCGCTTCGCCAAACGGCCAACTCGTCGTGACACTCTCCGACACTGGCGGTAAGCCAACCTACGTCGTTACCCTCAACGGTAAAGAGGTGATGCAGCCTTCCCGCCTGGGCTTTGTCGCAGACTTCGGCGACCTCACCCACAGCATGACGCTCACCGACAGCCGTGACTACCCGATGGAAAAGCACTACGACATCACCCGCACCAAACGCGCGCATGTCGACTTTGAGGCCAACGCCACTGATGTGACCTTCGCCAACGCCGAGGGTCAGCGCTTTGTCGTCACCTTCGTCGTCAATGACAACAACATCGCACTGCGTTACGCCATTCCCCGGCAGAAAAACGACAACCCGAAGTGCGCCGTCATCCGCAGTGAGGCCACGAGCTTCCGTTTTCCTGACGGCACGACGACTTTTCTCTGTCCTCAGATCACGCCCATGACAGGATGGGAACGCACCAAGCCCTCCTACGAAGAGGAGTACACTGCTGACGCACCCATGGCTGCCAAGTCGCAGTTCGGTGTAGGCTATACTTTTCCCTGCCTCTTCCATGAGCAACTGCCCGGCAACGGCAATGCGAGAAAAGCCGGTCAGAGCAAAGCCGACTACTGGGTGCTGGTATCCGAGACCGGCGTCGACGGCAGCTACTGCGGCAGCCGGCTGAGCGACTACGACCCACAGACGGGCTACACCGTGGCTTATCCGCAAGCCGGGGAGAACAATGGCAACGGATCGGCACAGCCTGGAATAGCACTGCCCGGAACAACACCGTGGCGCACCATCACCATCGGACAGTCGCTGGCGCCCATCGTGGAGACGACGATTCCCTTCGATGTAGTGGAACCGAAATACGAGACCAAATACGACTACAAGCCGGGACGCTATACCTGGAGTTGGCTTGTCTGGCAGGACAACTCGATCAACTATGCCGACCAGGTGCAGTTCATCGACCTCGCCGCAAAGTATGGTTATGAGTATGTATTGGTGGACAACTGGTGGGACAAGAACATTGGTCACGAAGGTATCGAGAAGCTTGCTGCCTACGCCAAAGAGAAAGGCATCCGCCTCATGCTGTGGTTCAGCAGCAACGGCTACTGGAACAACGCACCGCAGACGCCACGCGGCATCATGAACGACGCCATCACGCGCAAACGCGAGATGGCTTGGATGGAGCGCATCGGCATTGTCGGCATCAAGATCGACTTCTTCGGTGGTGACAAGCAACAGACGATGCAACTCTATGAGGACATCCTCAGCGACGCAAACGACCACCATCTCGCCGTCATCTTCCACGGCTGTACAATACCGAGAGGCTGGGAACGCATGTATCCCAACTATATCGCTTCCGAGGCAGCGCTGGCCAGTGAGAACATCTACTTCACGGAATACCACGCCAAAAAGGAAGGCTTCGAGATGACCATGCATCCTTTCAGCCGCAACGCCATAGGCAGCTTCGACTGGGGCGGCGTGATCATGAACCGCTATCTCAGCCGCGACAACCACAGCCGTCACCCGCGCCACACAAGCAACACCTTTGAGCTCGCCACGGCGATCACCAACCAGACGAGCATCAACTGCGTGGAGGTCACGCCACAGTCCGACTCTACCGTCAACGCCGTGGAGCGTGCTTTCCTCAAAGACATCCCGACGACATGGCGTGAGACGAAGTTCATCGACGGCTATCCGACCCGCTATGCTGTCAGCGCGCGCCAGGATGCTGTCAGCGGCAAATGGTTCGTCGGTGGTCTCAACGGTCTGAGCAAGCCTCTTCAGCTCGTTCTCTCCCTGCCGATGCTCGCCGGTCAGCAGGTGACGCTCTTCACTGACGGCAAGAACCGCGAAGCCGTGGAGAAGACCGTGAAAGTCAGCAAGGACGGCAAGCTCAAAGTATCGTTCCAGCCCATGGGCGGTGTTGTCATAAGACAGAAATAACAAACGACCCTCCCAAGCTCTCCCAAAAGGGAGGGGGAGAAGACTCTCTCCCTTTTAAGGAGGCCCCGATTCTTTTTAGTCCACTTCCTCATCCGCCTCGTACCCGCCCATGGAGCGGATGGCGTTCTTGAGCATCGTGTACTGCTCAAAGAGATTGTTGACAGCTTCCTCACCCTTAGTGTAGTCGTGCATAGGACTCTTGAGGAAGAAGCTCAGGAAGCGCTGGATGCCATAGCGACCCGCACGGTGGGCAAGGTCGGAGAGCAGTGTCAGGTCGAGCAACAGCGGAGCGGCAAGGATAGAGTCGCGGCAGAGGAAGTTGATCTTGATCTGCATGGGATAGCCCATCCAACCGAAGATATCAAGGTTGTCCCAGCCTTCCTTGTTGTCGTTGCGTGGAGGATAATAGTTGATGCGCACCTTATGATAGATATTGCCATAGAGGTCGGGCTGGTCATCCTTGCGCAGGATCGTCTCAAGGGTAGAGAGCTTGCTGACCTCCTTGGTATGGAAGTTCGCTGGCTCGTCAAGCACAAGGCCGTCGCGATTACCAAGGATGTTGGTAGAGAACCATCCGCTGAGTCCGAGGTTACGCACTTTAAGGATCGGAGCAAAGCCACTCTTGACGAGCGTCTGCCCCGTCTTGAAGTCCTTGCCGGCAATCGGCAGTTTCTTCTCCTCAGCCAGTTGCCACATGGCAGGGATGTCGACGGTGGTGTTAGGAGCTCCCATGATAAACGGTGCATCCTCCTGCAGGGCAGCGTAGGCATAGCACATCGACGGAGCGATATGCTCGCGATCGTCGGCTTTCATGGCAGCCACCAAGGTGTCGAGCTTGCCATGGATCGGCTCGTAATAAGGAACATAGATCTCCGTGGAAGCGGCCCAGATCACCACAATGCGGGCACAATCGTTCTTGGCTTTGAAATCGCGGATGTCCTGACGGATCTGCTGCACCATGTCCCAACGGGTAGCACAGTCCTTGACATTGTCGCCGTCGAGACGCTTGGCGTAGTTCTTGTCAAAAGCAGCCTTCATCGGCTTGATCCGCTCCAGCTCATCACGCACCGGGTCGATGTCTTTCTGCTTGAGCACCTCGGCATAGACAGCAGCCTGATAGGCATTCTGCGGATAGACATCCCAACAACCGAAGACAATGTCATCGAGTTTGGCCAAAGAGACGATGTCGCCATAATGAAGATATTTCTTATCCTTGCCACGGCCCACACGAATCTTGTCGTATTGTGTCATTGAGCCGATTGGCTTAGCCAACCCTTTGCGTGTCATCAGCACGCCAGTCATGAACGTAGTGGCCACGGCACCACAGCCGACAACAAGAATGCCCAGTCTGCCCTCAGCAGGCTTCACGATTTCCTTTTCCATTCCTTTTTTAAAAAGGTTATTAGTTTTGCAGCGGATTGTTTCAACATTTAAAACCAGGTCACAAGCAAACGGTGAACCTGTATCCAACTCTTATCCCAAGACCAAGGCGCTGCAACTGAACAAGGTCAAGGCGAGAGTAGAATGTTGCAAATATACAAAGAATTAATAAAAACAGCAATAATAACATTCAGTTTACATCTCATTTCCGACATTTACAACATAAATAGAGAGCTTTTAACTACTTTTACTACTCTTTATACGCCTTTCATACAGAATGGCGGCAAGAAGGCAGGCAAGCACGAAATAATAGAGCCATACCTGCTTCTGACTGAACGCGATATTATCGACAGCCGCACCTGGGAGCGCCGACATCCAGCGCAAGCCTTGATTGAGCAAAAACGCAGCAGACGACAACAGCCAGGACAGCATTTGAGAGACGCAGGCAAGATGAACCCACTGCAAAGGTAAGGACAGAAAGAAGAAAAACGACAGAAGCAGAAGTGGCATCGACAACAACGACACGAGCAGGTTGGCAGGAAGAAAGTAAACCGACAGATTACCGAAGTAATAAACCACCAAAGGCGCTGTACCCAACTGGGCGATCACCGACGTGCGCATTGTGGACCACAACCAGACTACTACACAAGAACGGGGCTGCCAAAGTTCCTCTACCAATGGCGCCATGATGACTAAGGACAACACGGCCATGAAGGACAACTGGAAAGAGACATCCCACAGACTCTCCGGATTCATCACCAGCACGATCACCGCCGCCAAGGACAATGCGCTCAGCGACGCAGAACGGCGATGCAGCAACAAGGCGACGCTGCCGACCGACAGCATGATGGCAGCCCGGACGACACTCACCGGCATGCCCACCAACACGACAAAACACCACAGCACTAACAGCGTCAGCCAATAGCTGACCCAACGGTTGATGCGGAACAAGCCAAAGGTGAGCAGCAAGATATTGAAGACGATGGACAGATGAAGTCCGGACAACGCCAGGACATGACTCGTGCCGGTCTGAGAATAGACGCGCCGCAAGTGTTTTGTCAGACAACTCTTGTCGCCCAGAGTCATGGCGGCCAGCACCGCATATTGTTCTCCTTGGATGCCCATACGGCGGTACTGCCCCAACAGTTGCTCGCGCCACTTCCCCACGCTCAGTCTCACACGGTCCGCTTTTCCCAAACCACAGAGTGGCAATGCCACACGATGCCAGTCATAAGGACTGATCAGTGTCTGCGCACGGTAGCCCTGGGAGAGCAGCCAACGGCGGGAGTCGAAATGACTGTCGACATTCGTGCGATAGCCTTCACCAGGCTGTTGCAGACGAGAAGAGAAAGCGATACCGTCCCCAAGCGCTGGAACGGAGGCAGCATCACCGGACAATGTATCACGAAGGAAGGAGAGACGCGTCTTGAGAGTTGGGCGCAACTGTCGGCCATTCAAGGTCACGATCTGCGCGTCGGCTTGGATCACCCTACCATGCTGCTGTGGCATTCCAACGACGATTGCCTGACAAGCGGTTCGGCCCTTGGGTAAAGCTATCCTCTGCTCTTCAATTTGCCTGCTTTCAAGAAACGCACCAAACGTCACGGCAGACAGAATCAGACAGATATCGCACAGTATTTTATTCCGACAATAGGCCACGCCGGTAAGAGCCAGCAGCATACAAAAAACGATCGCAAACGTTTTCACACCCACAGACATCCCTACACCATTGCCCACCATGATACCGACCATGAGGGCAACGGCCACGTAGATCATCGGCTGATGGTAGTTGGACTGTGGCATTTATCTATCTCGCCTACCTTGTAACGTCTATCTTTCCTTTCTTAATGATAGCTTAGCACCCTTTTCCGTCGAGACTGCAAGCAGGACCATCCTCATTTGGGTCATATTCCTTGAGTCCTACATCCTCGGGCTTGAGAGTCACGGTGCCGTCTTCCAAGACGAAGGCGGGAATGCCAATATCACCAATTTCCTTGGAATGGTCAAAAGTCGCACTCTTGTCACGCAGGTGCATGAACGCACTCATGTATCTGACATTCTCGCCAATGTCTATCACCTTGAATCGTTTGTCGCCCTTGACCTGCTCGTCTACAAAAGCGCAGTAGGGGCAGGTAGGCATACCATAAATCTTAATCATAGTTATTGTCCTTTCTGTTGATATGTGCTGCAAAGTTACGTCAAATATTCCGTTCATGCAAATCATTGGCTCATTATTATATATATCGCATACACCTTATTATAGATAGAACACTCCTTATTATAGAGTGCATATACCTTTTATATAGCACCCATGCGCTTCCGGTCTCAACAAAAAAGACGGAGGCCTTCCCCATAGTTGATCAGGGAAGGCCTCCAAGAGAGAGATTATGGATTTGCGACGATATGTCCGTCAAAGAGATGGACGATGCGATGGGCCAGCTCGGCGTCGTGGGCGTTGTGGGTAACCATGACAATGGTGGCACCATCCTGGTTGAGTTCCGTGAGCAACTGCATCACCTCGGCACCGTTCTTCGAGTCGAGGTTGCCGGTAGGCTCATCGGCAAGGATAAGCTTAGGGCCAAAGACCACAGCACGCGCGATGGCCACACGCTGCTGCTGACCACCGGAGAGTTGGTGAGGGAAGTGTTTGGCACGATGACTGATGTTCATGCGTGCCATCACCTCCTGCACTTTCCGCTTGCGCTCAGCCTTGGAGATGCCAAGATAAGTGAGCGGCAGTTCGATGTTCTCCTCCACGTTGAGCTCGTCGATGAGGTTGAAACTCTGGAACACGAAGCCAATCTGTCCTTTACGGATGGCCGTGCGCTCCTTCTCTTGAAGTTTCGACACCTCCTTGCCATCGAGCCAGTACTGACCCGACGTGGGGTTGTCGAGGAGTCCGAGGATGTTGAGCAGTGTGGACTTGCCACAGCCTGAGGGACCCATGATGGCGACAAACTCGCCGTCCTTTACTTCAAACGATACCTTGTCGAGGGCGATCGTCTCTACTTCTTCCGTGCGGAAGGTCTTGCTTAAATCTTGTACTTTTATCATAGCTTTTATTTTTATAGTCTTTGAGCCCCTCCCCATCCCTCCCCATGGGGAGGGATGGGGAGGGGCTTGAGGGCTAAGGAGAGTCTTTACTCGTCTTTCAAGAACAGTACCGGGTTGCTGTTGACGACCCTACGGGCAGAGAGCAGCATGATGGTGACCACGATGACGAGTACCGCCAGACCTACCCCTAAGAAGAGCAACGAGCTGAGCGTGATGCGGTCGGCAAAGAGCTGCAGCCATTTCCCGGCGATGACCCATGAGAGGATGAGACCCACGATGACAGCGGGTACCGAGAGTTTCAGCACATCGGCCACGAGCATGTGGAAGATGTCGCGGGCCGTAGCGCCGTTGACCTTGCGGATGGCAATCTCCTTGCGGCGGCGGTTCACCTCGTCGGTGGTGTAGCCGATGAGACCCATCAGGGCGATGACCAGCGCGGTGATGCCCGTAACGAGCGTTCCCATGCGGAAGCCGTCGGTGCTCTGATACTGTTTGACGACGAGGTCGGAGTAAGGCGTTATCTTCACCTCCCGGTCGGGCAGCAGCCGCCGCAGCTGCTGACGCGCGCGGTCGAGGTTGTCGGGCGTGAGGTCGGTGAACTTCGCAAGGATGTATTTGGCGTCGTTGTTGTCGTGGAAGAGTACGCTCGGACGAAGCTCACGCTCAAGCGAGGAGCCAAGACTGATGTCCTTATAGACGCCACAGATCGTGGAGAAAGGATGCAGGCTGTCGGTATGTTCCGAGACGCAGATATGCTGTCCGACGACACTGCCCTGCTTGTGGGTGGTCGTGTGGAAGCGCTTCACAAACGACTCGCTGACCATCACCTCGCTCAGGTCGCTGTCGGCAGGCTCGGTAAAATTGCGGCCCTCCACCACCTTGATGCCCATGAGCTTCAGATAGCCGTCACCCACACTGTACTGGTCGGCAATGTTGAGGTATTCCGTGTCGTCGCCCGGCAGATAGATATTGTTTCCACTATGCCACTCAATGGGCAACTTGTACGCCGTCGTTGCCTGCTCGACGAAAGGCAGCGTGCGCAGCGACTTCAAGGCCTGCTGCATTTGGCCGGCAGGCGCTTTGTCCAAGGTAACCACGGCGAGACGGCTGTAGTCGTAGCCCATATTCTCGTGGGTCACCTCATGGTACTGCTGCTGGACGACGGCAAGCAGGCTAAGCATGACGGTGACAACGAGAAACTCCACTGACAGCATGATGAGTTTCCAGCGGCGGCGGGCCTCATGCACGCCACGGAAGGCAGCCGTCACCGGTACCTTATTATATATATAGCCCGGCACCAGACCGCCGATGAAAACGATGAAGAGGCAGATGAGCGCAAGTATCCATGAGCCGCGGCTGAACAGCATCGTGCTGACAGGTGTGGAGATATAGCCCTCTATCGTTCCCTTGCAGGCAAAGACAAGGACCGCGGCCAGGACGATGCCGATCACCACATGCACCAGCGACTCGCTGACCATGATGCCGTAGATGGTGAGCGGTCCGCCGCCAAAGCACTTGCGCACGGCCATCTCACGGAAGCGGCTGACCACGTTGCCCATCACGATGAGCAGGTAGTTGACCACCGTGGAGACCAGCAGAATGACGGCAAGCAGCGACATAATCCAGCACATCGTCCTGACCTGCGGATTGGAAGTGTAGTCGGCGGTAACCTGCGAGAAGGCATAGTTGAACTTGATGCCTGCTTTCTCAGCCTCAGCAAATTCGCTGTGCTGGGCTATCATCTTGCGGACATTGGGCTTCAGGTCGTCAATTGTTGTCCCCTTCCGCAGTCTGACAAAGGAACTGAAGCGGTCGGCGCCCACCCAGCGGGCTGAGACATCAAATCCCAGGAACTGGTTGAGGGTGGGCATCGAGACGATGACATCAATACCGTGCAATCTGGAGTTGTAAGGGAAGTCCTCATAGACACCGCCGATAATCAGCTTGCAATCCCAGTCGCGCGGTTCGAAGGCCTTGCCCACGACATTACCACCGATGCGATCAGCCATGGATCGGCTTATCACACAGTAATAAGGTCGACTGAGTCCCTCCTTGAGGTTTCCCTGTACGGTTGCCCGTGGGAAGATGTCGAAGAGGCAACTGTCCGCCGCCTTTACCTCGTCGATAGAGAACGGGCGGCCATCAACGGTCGTCTTCACGTCGCTGAGCATGAACGAGTAGCGTGTGGCTGCCTCCACCTGTGGCGATATGGCCTTGATGCCAGGCGCAATGGCTCCGGAGGTGTGTGACCACTCGTTGAACTGTCCATTCTGAACGACGGCCTCCTTAATGGCATAGGTACGCTCATGCCCTGGGAACCACGTGTCGAATGTCTGCTCGAAATAGACTTCGCCTATCAGCACCGCCGACACGGCAAGGCCAAAGCCAAAGCAGACGATCTTTGCCAGGTTGTGCTGACCGCGCCGTGGAAGGTTCTTGATGGCACTTAAAATTTGACTCATATTGCTATGTTTCGTGTTATTCCTGTTTGATATTGTTCACCGGGTTCTCGTTGCCGGCCTTCCAGCTCTGAACGAAGACGGCAAGCCCGCTGATGATGAAGACTACGAGGCCGACCACGAGAATCCACGGCCACCAGACGGCACGGTAGCTGAACTGCGACATCCAGTGCTGCATGAGCCACACCGTCAGTGCGCTGCCGATAACAAAAGCGATGGCGACATACTGCATGAACGTGCGGAGGAGGCGTCGGCGCACCTGCGCGCCCGTGGAGCCGAACACCTTGCGAATGGCTATCTCCTTGGCCCGCTGCCCGATGTAATAGGTTGCCATGGCCACGAGACCGAGCAGGGAGATGAGGATGGCCATGAAAGCGAAGAGAGAGACGATGTATGAGGTCTGTTGCTCCTGATGGAATTTGTCCTGGATAATGTGGTCGGCAAACTTAGCGTCGTCGTCGGTCATCACCTTATGGAAAGCTGTATGGTAGACGTCGGCCACTGTATTGAAGGCCGTTTTGGGGTCACCCTTCACCTTGATGGAGATGGCCCAGGGATAATCCACATGCGGCTGGATATCAATAAACATCGGATGCTGCTCGCGCTGGATGTTGTCGATGAAAAACTCGTTCATGCGTCCGCCGTAAACATCAAGGCTGTCCGCGTAATAGAATGGATTCTTACGCAACAGTTCTTGGGGCCGTATACCCATAATATTTTTTATCTCTGCCTCAGCTTCGTGGTTGATGTAGAAGTGGTGCACCTGTGGTTTACAGCCGTCTTTCAGTGTCAGACCATAGACATTCATAAAGTAGGGGTCTGTAATGAAAAATTGCATCGAGACTTCCTTGCCATTAAAAACAAATGTGTTGTTGTTGCCGCCGTCCAAGGGCGTGCCCATCGAGGCCGATGCGGCAGCTACGCACGACTCCCGCCGGAGCAGATCCATGAACGTGTGAATGGCGTCGGGATGACCGCTATTGAAAGTCGATATCACAAGGATATTGTCCTTGTTGAAGCCCAACGGTGCGTTGACGAGATGTCGCAACTGTGCCAGCATAATGAGGGCGCAGCCTAACATCGTGATGGTGATGATGTTCTGAAAGACGATGAACACACGGCTGAGCACCATCTTGGTCTGATGGACAAAGGTACCTTTGATAATCTCAATGGGTTTCACGCGCGAGGTGATGAGGCCGGGGATGATGCCCGACAACGTACCGATGACGGCGATAAGCAACAGCGAAAGACCGATACAAGCCGGACTAAACAACCGGGAGACCTGCAGCGCGGTGTCAAGCTGATGGCCCATGACTAGTGCGAAAGCCACGGCCAACAACAAAGCCACCATCCAAGCCACAAGGCAGAGCAGCGTGCTCTCTGCCACAAACTTGGCAAACACGCTACGCCGGGTGGCACCGAAGAGCTGTCGGGTAGCCATCTCGCGGGCACGGCGGCCGGAGAGTGCCACGGTGAGATTGATGTAGTTGGTCACGGCAAAGAGCAGGATGAGCAGCGTGGCTACTATCAGGATATTGATGAGTGTGGAGTTGCCACGCCGTGTGACATCGTTGCCAGAGTCTATTTTTGAGAGATAGAGATGAGAGAAAGGAGTGGTAAAGAACGAGAGCTTAATGCTGGACATTTCTTCTTTTGGCCAAAATGTAAGGATGAGCTTTGAGAGTTCTTTTGCCCGTCCGGCAAACGTGTGGCTTGGATGCATGAGCAGGAAGACGCTGCACCCTATGAGGTTAATGCCGCCCTGCTCAAACGACTCGTCTGTATTGGCATAGTTGAATCGCTTACCTTCCTGTGCGAAGTTCATCAGCACATCGGGGTGGTTGAACACCGTGTTGTCCATGTCCTGCATGACGCCGGTGACACGGAATCGGACGGTGTCGCTCATGCTCACCATCTGCCCCATCGCCTCGGCGGAGCCGAAGAGCTTGCGGGCGTAGCTTTGGGTGATGACGATGCCATTCTCGTCGTTGAGGCAGGTCCGACGGTCACCTTCGAGGAGCTGGTAGTCAAAGACATGGAAGAAGGTGGTGTCGACGACCAAGATGTTGGCAGGCATGTAGTCACCACCGACACTGAGCCAGGCATTGGCGAAACATGCGCCGCAGGCGCTCTCTATCTCCGGGTACTGCTCGCGCAGGTGCTTGATGTTCACGTGGTGAGTGCCTTCGCAGACGTTGCCGTCGCCGAAATCGGTGCCCAGCGCTTCTATCCGGTCGGCATTGGCCACCTGCTTGTCGATGCTCTTCTCCTGCCAGGTGTAGAGGCCGATGAGCATGACAAACATCAGTGACACACTCAGTCCGAAGACATTGATGAGGGTATAGCCCTTGTTGCGGGAAAGGAAAACGAAATAGCTCTTCATCATTTTATCTTTAGTTCTTTATAATCCTTATAGCTCTCGTAGCCGCTCACGATGACGCGCTCGCCGGGCTCCAGTCCCTCCAACACTTCATAGTACTGCGGGTTCTGCCGTCCGATGCGTATGTTGCGGCGGTAAGCCTTGTAACCGGAAGCGTCGAGCACGAAGATCCACGAGCCGCCGGTGGTACTGTAGAACGTACCCTTGGGGATGATGATGGCCTTCTTCGACTCGCCGAGCTGCAGGTCGATGTAGTAGGTCTGCCCCGTGCGGATGTTCTGTGGGCGGGCGCCACGGAAGACGAAGTCAATCTTGAAGTGGCCTTCGTGCACCTCGGGATAAACCTTGCGAACCTCAAGGCGGTAGGTTCTGCCATTCTGCGTGAACGTAGCAGCAAGTCCGCTGTGCACGCGGTCGATGTAGTGCTCATCGACCTGTGCCTCCACCTTGTAGTCGCTGAGGTCGTTGATGACGCCAATCTTCTGCCCCGGTGTGATGCTCTGTCCTAACTCCACGTCGAGCAGTCCCACCTCACCGTCAATAGATGAGCGCACGTCGAGCTTGGCCTTACGCTGCCGGACAAGTTCCACATTGCGCTGCATAGAGGCAAGGTTGTCGCTCATCTGGTTCATCTGTGCCCACCGCATCTGTGCACTCTTGCTGAGTCGCTGACGGATGAGGCTGTTCTTCTCCACGGCGAGCCGATAGTCTTCCTTGGCCTTGAGATAGTCCTCACGCGAGTTAAGTTGCTCTTTCTGCAAGGCGGCCTGATGGTTCAATGCCCGTTTCTTGGTCTGCACGTCCATAGCGAACTGGGCAGCTTCCGTGCGGTTGCTGAGCTGGTCCTGCTCCATGGAAAGCTGTGTGTTGCGCAGCATGTCCTGCTTCTCGGCCAGCTCGCTCTCGGCGTTGAGAATTTCAAGGTCGAGGTTCGAGTTGCTCAGCTTGACGATGATGTCGCCTTTGTGTACCTTCGATCCTTCGTCAACGACCTTCTCTACGACGGTGCCGCCTTCCTCAGGCGATATCTGCACCACCTGGATAGGCACCACATTACCGTCCACACTCACATAGTCGTTGAACTGTGCGTCCTCGACGGTGGCAATGCTCAGCCCGTGCTCGTCGACCTGCAACGATGAGGTGAAGTTGCTCTGAGCCAGCCAGGCCAACAGCGCTATGACGACCACCCCCCCGCCTATCCACGGCCAGTACTTACGTGGCACACGGTATTTTTTCTGTTTGATTTCTATATCCATAGTCTATTATAGTTTCCCATTGATGAAATAATTGACCAGTCGTGCCTTCAAAGCCAGCATCATCTCGCTTTGCAACAGCAGCAGGCGACTTTGCAAGAGTGTCTGCGCCGTGGTGTGCAGGTCATAGACGCTGAGCATACCTTCCTCGTATTTGCGATTAGAGAGATGATGCGCCAACGAGTCGGCGCCCACCTTGCGCTGGAGTTGTTCTACCTCACGGGCATAGCCACGGTAGTCAAGTACAGCCTGCAGTGCATCATCGTGTTGCTTGCGGCGCGCGTCGGCGAGGTCGAGTTGCGCTTCCTGCCAGTCGGTCTTGGCCCGACGGACTCTGTTCCACGACGAAGCATTGAAGACAGGGATGGAGAGCGTCATATAGATATACTCACCCATGTTGTTGCGAAATTGCGAACCAAAGCCCTCAGCCGCGTAGCCCGCTGTGAGATTTTTATAGTAATTGGTGGCCACGCCGCCTCCCAAGCTCAGTTTGGGAAGTAAGGCAGCCCGTTGTATCTTCCACTCCATGCGTGCATGCTCCGCCTTAGCTTCTGCCACCGTCACGGCCGGACGCTCAGCGAGGAAGAAACCGTGGCGCATGAGACTGTCACAGGCTGTACGGCTGGCAGGAAGGGTGGCGGCTGCGTGGACATCAACGGGCAGAGTGCTCACTGCAAGGCTGTCGTCGCCCGGAAAGTTCATCGCGGTCTTCAAGTCGTTCAGGGCTTTGTCGGCGAGATGACGCTGGTGAAGCAGGTTATAATCATCCTCGGCGATCTGGCTCTCCACCTGCACCACGTCGGGACGGCTCTTCTCTCCCAACTCAAAGAGTCGCTGCGTCTTCACCAACAGCGCCTTGGAGTCACGCCATTTCTCTTCGGCAAGGGCGATAGAGCGACGGGTGTACACCGCGTCGACATATTTCTCCATGACCGTGATGGCCTTGTCATCACGTGCCTGCTGCACGGCCAACTGTGCTGAAGCTCTGTCGAGACGGGCCTGACGGAATGCGTTCCAAGTGGCACCACCGTCGAAGAGCGTCATGGAGGCGCCCAACGAATAGTAGTTGTTGAACGTAGTGACATTATTATAGGTATTGGTCTCCGGGTCGATGTTGCGTCCCCAGCTGTACTGTCCGTTGACTTCCGCCGACATACTAGGCAGGAAGTTGAGCAGCGACGTGCGATAGTCGATACGCTTCTGCTCCTGTTCCAGCGTCTGTCGTCTCACCTCGGAGGCGTGCTCTTGGGCATAGGCAATGCAACGGTCGAGGGTCCACGGCTCCTGCCCCTGGACGCTCAGGCTCACAAAGAAGCCCATGATGAGGATATAATGCTTTGTTTTCATACACTGACAATAGTGCCAATGGTGTGCCAAAAACGTAAGTCGCTGTTTACTAAACATCTGCAAGAGGTCGCCACAAATACCAGTGTACAATAAATGGACACTGTATGTACAAGAATTAGACACCGCAAGCAGCTTTCCTCGTATTCACGCAAGCAATGATGAATAAAAAGTCTCGAAAGAATTTGTTAGTGCAACTAATATTAGTTACTTTTGTAGAAAGTAAGAGTATAGAAAAAGGGAAGAAGCACCATGAAACACGGCACACTACTCGTCGTCGACGACAATCGTAACATCCTCACCACGGTGAAGATGGTGACCGAGCAGACCTTTGAGCGCATCATCTGCCTGACCAGTCCCTCCGGGCTCGTCACCCGACTGCGTGAGGACCAACCCGATGTAGTGCTGCTCGACATGAACTTCCACAGCGGCATCAACAACGGCAACGAGGGACTCTTCTGGCTCCGGGAGATCAAGGAAGCGCGGCCGCAGACCGCCGTCGTGCTCTTCACCGCCTACGCCGATATAGAGTTGGCTGTGACAGGACTGAAGGATGGAGCCACAGACTTCATCGTCAAGCCCTTCGACAACCATCAACTCATAGAGAAGCTGACCGACGCCTACCAAAAGACACAAAAAAAGAAAACGGCAGCCACGGCAGCGTCGGAGATGATATGGGGCATCTCGCCCGCCATGAAACGATTGCACGACATGGTGGAGAAGGTGGCAGCCACCGACGCCAACATCCTCATTACCGGCGAGAACGGTACGGGCAAAGAAGTACTCGCCAAAGAGATACACCGGCTCTCGAAGCGCGCTGGCAAAGCGCTGATGCCCATCGACCTGGGTGCTGTCACGGAGACGCTCTTCGAGAGTGAGCTCTTCGGCTATGTCAAAGGGGCCTTCACCGATGCCAAGACCGACAAGCCCGGTAAGTTTGAGCTCGCTGAGGGCGGCACGCTCTTTCTCGACGAAATTGGCAACCTCAGCTACGCGCTTCAAGCCAAACTGCTCACCGCCCTGCAACGGCGCACCATCGTCAGAGTCGGCGGCAGCAAGCCGATAGTCATTGACGTGCGCGTCGTCTGTGCCACTAATCGCAACTTAGAGGAGATGGTGCGGCAATGTGCGTTCCGCGAAGACCTCCTCTACCGCATCAACACTATCCAACTGCACCTGCCACCTCTGCGTGAGCGCACAGACGACATCATGACCTATGCCAACTCTTTTCTCCACCGCTATGCCCACCTATATAATAAGGAGGGGATGACGTTTGCTCCTGAGGCCCAAGAGAAGATAGAGCGCTTGCCATGGTACGGCAACATCCGTGAGCTGCAACATGCCGTGGAGAAGGCTGTCATCCTCTCCGACGGTACAACGATACTTTCCGACGACATTGAAGGTTCTGCCACGACGCGCCCTCAACCGACCAACGACATCCAACGACTCGACGATATGGAGCGCGAGATGATTGCCAAGGCCATCACGGAATGCGAGGGAAACCTCTCGCACGTGGCTTCACAATTAGGCATCTCCAGACAGACGCTGTACAACAAGATGAAAAAATACGGGATATAAGAAGCCATCAACCCCACCCTAACCCTCCCCAAAAGGGAGGGAGACAAGAAACCAATTATGAATTAAACAAGCCACCGAGTATAGAGGGAGACAAAACATCGGTTATATATGACACACCTTATATATATATGACACAGCTTGAATACTACATTCTCCTTGCCATTGCCACCGTTATCATCGTGACGTTGTTGACTATGGTAATTTTGCTGTGGCGACGCAACCACCGCACAGTGAGTAAGGTGGCCTTTCTGTTCAACGCCATCGACAACGGGGACTACGCCTTCCGCTATTCCGAAGACCGGAGAGGCGATGCCATGATCAACCAATCGCTCAACCGCATCAAGGAAATCCTACAACACGCACGCGATGAACAGATAGAAAAGGAGAAGTACTTTGAACTCATCCTTGACTCGGTGGACACGGGTGTTCTGATTGTCAACGAGGAACGGGGACTGGTGCTTAGAAGCAACAAAGCCGCACGCAAACTATTGAACCGCGAAGCCATCACACATATCAGTCAAGTCAGCGACACTTTGAAGAAGTTCTCCGTACGCGAGACTCACACGATCCTGCAACAGCGTCGCGTACGCATCATCGCCTTCAGTGACATCGGCGGCGAGCTGGCCAACCAGGAGATCGACTCATGGGTACGCCTCATCCGTGTGCTCACCCATGAGATCATGAACACGCTCACACCAGTCATCTCGCTCAGCGAAGCCCTGTTGCCACAGGCTGAAGGCGAACAGCACGAGGGACTGGAGGTGATCCACCAGACCAGCAAGGATCTGATTCGCTTCGTGGAGAACTACCGACAGTTCACCCATGTGCCCACGCCGCAGCCGTCACCCTTCGACGTGAAGCCTTTCCTGCAACGCATGGCTACACAAGCCAAACCATTACTCCACAAGGATGTAACGATCACTATCAGTGTAGAACCCGACGATCTGATGGTTTACGCCGATGAGGGACTCATCGCCCGTGTGGTGAGCAACTTACTGAAAAACGCGGCAGAGGCCACTTCAGAGGGACAACACATCAGCCTGCACGCCTTTTCCGACACCGATGAATCGGTTGTCGTAGATATCAGTGACGATGGTGAGCCGATACCGCGGGACATCGCCACACATATCTTCATCCCCTTCTTCACCACTAAAGACGAAGGCAGTGGCATAGGACTGTCTATCTCACGCCAGATCATGCGGGTGAGCAACGGCTCCATCGCCCTCCTACCCGACCGCCACGATGGACAGACGACGTTCCGGCTGAGGTTTCAATAGCGGCATCGCGTCACCTTCATGGCACGGTGTTTGTTAAAACCATTCTGAACATACACATTATTATATATATATAGCACAAGATGAAAGTATTACTGATCAATGGCAGCTCTCATAAAGAGGGCAACGCCTTCCATGCGTTGAGCATGGCCGCAAAGACGTTGGAAACACAGGGCATAGAGACGGAAATCGTGCAGTTGGGCAACAAGCCGGTGCGCGGATGCATCGCCTGCGGCGGATGCAAGAAGAAGAACAACAGCCGCTGTGCGTTCGACGATGACGTGTGTAACGGCTTTCTGGCAAAGGCTGAGCATGCTGACGGATTCATATTTGGCTCACCGGTGTATTTTGGTCAACCCAACGGCACCTTACTCGCCGTAGTGCAGCGTATGCTCGTGGCCGGTGGCAGTCTGATGAAAAATAAGCCTGTGGCTAATGTAGCGGTGTGTCGTCGCGGAGGTGCCACGGCGGCCTACCAGACCATGAACATGGCGTTTGAGATGATGGACATGCCCATCGTCACTTCGCAATACTGGAATATCGTCTACGGACTGAAGCCCGGTGAGGCGGACCTTGACGAGGAAGGTATGCAGACGATGCGCACGATGGCCAACAACATGGCCTGGCTGTTGAAGCGTATCCACCAAGGCGGAGACCCACAGTATCCGGAGAGAGAAGCGTGGACACCGATGAATTTCATCAGGACTTCCAAGTGATAGTAACAAGCATAAAAAAAGGACTGCCATCTCTGGCAGTCCTTTTTTTATGCTTCAATCTTCCATGCTCACAGAGGGAGCATGGAAAAAGAAATGCTAAAACAGATTAATCGCAGTTAGCGAGCTTGTGATCAGAGCCGAGCACGTCGGTGATCTTCTCCTTGTACATGTCTGTCATGTAAGCACGAGCGACCTTGCCATACTGACGAGGATCGAAGTAGTCAGGATGCAGAGCGAGGGTCTCACGGACACCAGCAGTGTAAGCCAGACGAGAGTCAGAGTCGATGTTGATCTTGCAGACAGCGCTCTTAGCAGCCTTACGCAGCTGCTCCTCTGGGATACCAACAGCGTCGGGGAGCTTGCCACCGTACTGGTTGATGATGTCGACATACTTCTGAGGAACAGAAGAAGAGCCGTGAAGCACGATTGGGAAGCCAGGGAGCTTCTTCTCAATCTCTGCCAGCACGTCGAATGCCAATGGAGGAGGAATCAGGCGACCTGTCTTCGGGTCACGTGTGCACTGCTCGGGCTTGAACTTGTAAGCACCGTGAGAAGTGCCGATGGAGATAGCCAGAGAGTCGCAACCAGAGCGCTCGCTGAACTCGATCACCTCCTCAGGACGTGTATAGTGAGACTTCTCAGAAGCAACCTCGTCCTCAACACCAGCGAGGACACCCAACTCTGCCTCAACAGTTACGTCGAACTGATGAGCATAGTCTACGCACTTCTTGGTGAGCTCGATGTTCTCATCGAACGGCTTAGAAGATGCGTCGATCATGACAGAAGAGAAGCCCATGTCAACACAGCTCTTCACCAGCTCAAAGCTGTCACCGTGGTCGAGGTGCAGCACGATCTCAGGATGGTTGCAGCCCAAAGACTTAGCATACTCCACAGCGCCCTCTGCCATGTAGCGGAGGAGGATAGGATTAGCATAGTTGCGGGCGCCCTTAGACACCTGAAGGATCACCGGAGAGCGAAGCTCAGAAGAAGCTGTGATGATAGCCTGGAGCTGTTCGAGGTTATTGAAGTTGAATGCTGGGATAGCATAGCCGCCATTAACGGCTCTCTTGAACATCTCGCGTGTGTTGACGAGACCAAGATCTTTGTAATTTACTGCCATAATACTTAATAATTATGTTTAGAATGAAATCTACTATTTATTATATGAGTGATATAGTGACTTCGCAGCGGCGTTGTAGGCTCGCTGTTTTTATCAATTGCAAACTTAACAATTTATTTTCTTACTACAAAATGTTTCTTGATAATAAGTACAACAAGAAGGTTAAAAAAGTTTATTTCGGTCTTTCCCTCTGCCCCTTGCACTGCTGTTTGTCATTTAAAGTTTACAATTCTCCACCATCCAACACATTATCTTTTTTCGATGCTGCCATGCCTAACGTGAGTCTATAGACGACATGGAGCATGAGATAGCGTGGGATGGAGTTGGTCCAAGTCTCCGTGCGCCCCTGCTCGTTGAGCACCAGCGTGGTACTGTTGAGGTTGCCCAGAATATCATAGGCGTCGAGCATGAACGTGAGCCGGTCGTGCACCAGCTTTTTCGAGAGTCTTGCGTTCCACACCAGTTCGCTGCGGTTCATCTGCCCATCGTTATATCCCATACGTCTGTAGTCGGTGATGTCAGACGACAAGTCTATGCCCCAAGGCATCGTAATGTTTGCACCAAGTCGCAGGTTACAGTCCCACGCATTGACCGTTTGGAAGTCGCACCGTCGGCTGTTGGCGTTGTGATAGGCAACACGGCATTCAGCGAAGGCATGCAGCCGGGTGTCGAGTTGATAGTCGAGTTCCAGTTGATTATTCAGTTCCCAACTGCGTACCGTGCTTCGCGAGTTGTCACTTCCTTCCACGGTGGTGAGGTCAACACTGTTGTTGAAGTTAGCGCTGAGGTCATTCTGCATTCTCCATCTCGTAGCCTTGTCGAGTGGTGTTGAGAAACTCATACCTGCCGACGCGCTCCAATTGCCGTTGACATTGGTCTGCTGCGTAGTGGTCACACCGGTCTGCTTGTCATAGACGACAGCAGACGCGAGGGCGTTGTGAGTGGAACGGAATCCCAGCATGAAGTTCATCATCCGCTGCGTGGCCAGCCGGAAGAGCGACGCGCTGAGGCTGACGTTGTGGCTGCGTGCCTTTTTCAGATTCGGATTACCCAGCATCACGTCGAGCGGATTGGCATCATCGCGGATGTCGAGGAGCGTGGAGAGTTCAGGCACACTCTGCGATGTGGAGTAAGAGCATTCGACAAAGCGTGTACCGGTGGAGTCATTGAACTGGTATCTAAAGTCCACCATCGGATTAAAGAAAGTATTGTGGCGCTCCTTTTCATAGTCTTTGTTACGGAAATAGGTCAGGCGCTCACGTTTCCACTCCAGCGGCAGACGGGCCGAGAGCGTGATCTGTGGTTTTGCCGTGCCGTCGCCATGCGTGAAGTAAAGCGAGGCCTCAGCCGTCTGCTGTGTCGTATGTATACTGCTGCGATAGCTGTTGCTGTTGTCAATAGCGGCAAGCAGGGCATGCCGCTCCGAGGGCAGCATGCCGAGGGTATAGTCCTGTTCGCGGTAGCCTTCTACCTGATCGATGCGGTAGAGATTGTAACGTGTGTTGTCGTAGCTCTGACGGATGGTGTAAGACGGACGCAGGTAGAGGCTGTTCAGTCCCACGGTATCGTTGACGAGCTGACAGGCATAGAGTGCCGATCCCTCCATGTTGAGATGATGATCCGGCGTTTGGGAATACTGGTATCGGTGATCCTGCCGGTTCTCCGTGCCGAGGTAGTCGATGCGGTTCATGGCAAAACGGTCGTTGGTAGTCTTGCCATAGTCGAGGTTACCATTGAGCGAGAGCTCGTCATTGCCACTGCTTCCGATACGCACACGGTCGTAGAGACTGAGCGAAGCATTGTAGGAGTTGCCGTGGAACTGATTATCGTTTTTCACTCGGTTGATGGCGCGCTTCAGGAGCCGTGCGCTGGCATCAGCCATAAACAGGCTGTCGAGGATTGCGTCTCCTCCCGGCCTGCTGTTGAACAGTCCCGAGCGTCCGTTTCCATTTCCGTGGTTGCGACTATAAGCACCGGAAAGCGTACCACCAAGCATCTGATGTATGGGTGTCAGTCCGAAAGAAGCATCCGCGGACCACTGCCGACTGACATTGCGCGTGGTATTGCGGTCGATCTGATAGATGTCGCCACCGGTGAGAAACGTCTGTTCCGTGGTACGTGTGCGTGTCTCGTTGTCGTCCGAGGCATAGCTGAGCGACGTATCGAAGTAGGCATCTTCTGTTTTACCATCCCGTCGGTACTCTGCTCCCAGGTTTCTGACCGAGGCCAACCCGCCTCCCGCGTCAGGTACCGAGCTGATGCTTCCGTTCTCTCCCGGCACCGAGGTGTCTCCGACATTGTTTGTAGACCCCGTCAGCGTGAGCCGCTCCTTGGGTGTGTAGTACATCGAGAACAATCGTGCGGCATAGCGATTGTTGGTACCGCCCGCGACATCGGCGTTGGCCAGGAGTCCATGTTTGTATTCGCGTTTCAGCGTCACGTCGAGGACATAGCTCTTGTCACCCATGTCGCGCCCCATGAGTCGGCTTTCCTGCCCTTGCTTGTCATAGGCCTTGACCTTGTCGACGGTGAAGGCGGGCAGGTTCTCCAGAGCTTTCTTCATGTCGCCTTTGAAGAAGTCGCGGCCGTCGATGAGCAGCGAACTCACAGCCCGTCCGTTGACTTTGATGACCCCATTGTCCAGTGTAGTGCCCGGCATCTGACGGATGAGCGCGTCGAGCATGGATCCCTCGCTGAGGTTGAGTGCGGAAGCATCGTAGACGAGCGTGTCGCCACGCATCACCATCTTGATCTTTGTTGCCTTCACGACCACCTCGCTGAGCGTGTGCACATCGGGCAGCAGCGCGATGTCGTCGATCTGCTGTTCATTGACGCGGTTGGCCATACGCACGGTGACGCGACGATAGGTAGTCTGATAGCCAAGGCTGGAGCAGCGCAACAGATAGGTAGAGTCGTTATCAACATCTATCTGATAGACAAAGACCTTCCAACCGAAGATCTGCCGTTCTGTCGTGGTCGTGGACTTGATGACCGAGGAGTCGCGGGGATTGAGCAGCTCCACGACGGCGCCCGCCAAGTCCTCATGGGTCTTGCCGTCCACTACCCTGCCTACGATGTGGCGGGCAGCAGCGGAAAGGAAGGAGAGGGAGAAGAGAAGGAAAAAGAGCAGGCGACGCATGTACACAATGATGAATGATGAATGATGAAGGGGAGCGCAAAGAGCCAGTGGGACGCTGCACAGCACCGTCTTACAGAGCCGAGCAGGACTTATACCTAAAAAAGGAAAAGCCAGTGCAAACAGACAAGGGAGGAAGCAACTAAGCAAGGGAGAGAGCAAACAAGCAAGGGAGCCCCCAGCCTCTCCGCGCCCTCTGACCCCTTGAAGCAATTCACTCCCCTCTCCTTGGGAGAGGGGCAAGGGGGTGAGGCTTCTTATTCTTTCTTCCTTGTCAACTCCGACGCGAAGAGCAGCACAACAAAATAGCCAAGGAACGGGATGATAAACGGCATGCTCATCATGTGGGTGGCGTCTGCGATGATACCCATCAGCAAGAAGCCGCAACCGCCGATAGGTGTCATCATCAGCAACGACGACGCACTCTTCGTCAGATTGCCCAAGCCATGCAAGGCCAAAGAAAAGATCGTGGGGAACATGATAGCTTCAAAGACATAGTTGCATACAAGGGCCACCATCGACACCTTGCCGAGGTTGAGCATCACCAAACCAATACACACTACACTGCCTATGGCACAGTAGAGAAGCATATGCTCTGCCTTGACACGCCGCATGATCCAACTGCCCACAAAGCGACCGACCATGAAGAAAGCCAAAGCCACAGTAAGCACCACCGAAGCGGTATTGTCACTCATCCATCCTTTGCCGGTGACATAGTTGATGAAATAGCTGTTGATGGAGATCTCCGCCACCTCGTATGCCAGTAAGGAGAAAAGTCCGAAAACAAACATCGGATGATGTCGGAACAGCTTGTTGATACGTGTACCCTGCGAACGGTCTTCCTCGGTCTCCTGATGCTTGATTTCCGGAAGGTTCACGCGTGAGAACACCACGGCAATGATCAGAACCACGATACCCAGCACGGTATAGGGGATGACGATGTTGCCACCACGGTCAGTGCCATTGAAGAGGAACTGTCCTATGAGGAAGGTGGCACTCAGCGATCCCAGTCCGTTGAACGACTGGCTGAAGTTGAGGCGGCTCGTAGCCGTGCGCGGATCACCGAGCTCCGTGACGTATGGGTTGGCAGAGGTCTCCAAGAAGACCAGACCGCAACCAATGATAAACAAAGCCGCAAGATAGGCATAGAACGTACCAGCCTCAGCACCCGGAATGAAGAGCAAGGCACCAATGCCAAAGAGCAGCAGACCGAATACCACACCCAAGCGATAACCACGCCGGTTGATGAACCAACCGGCCGGTATGGCCATAATGAAATAGCCAAGATAGGTTGTCACCTGGATGAGTGAGGACTGGGTAATGGAAATATCAAGCGCATTCTGGAAATGTTTGTTGAGCACATCAAGGATCGCACGGGCAAAGCCCCAAAGAAAGAAGAGAGAGGTGACAAGGATAAAAGGCAGAAGATAGTTGCGATTGGTCAGTGCCGCACGCCTTTTCTCTGGTGATCCCCCTCCACAGTATGGCTGATTTTCTTCTGTATGATTATTGGCCATCATGAATCTGTATATACGGAGTTCTGAAACTCTATATAATAATGTGTGTATTGTGAGAAAAAACAACAGGAAGGACGGTCTGCCCCTCCTTATTCATTTAGATCTCAACCATTATTTCTCCTTGTTGGGATCGATCACTTTCCATACGCAGGCAGACAAAGCACCGCCAGCCATAGGTGCTACGATGAAAATCCAAAGATTGCTCAATGCAGTGCCACCTTGGAACAGAGCCGGGCCAATCGAACGGGCCGGGTTTACAGAAGTACCTGTATAACGGATGCAGGCTAAATGCACAAGCACCAAAGAGAGACCGATAGCCAGACCGGCAAAGTTGTTCGTTGCGCCATTGGTCTTAGCCGTAGCTCCCAACACCACTAACACAAACACAAAAGTGAAGAACATCTCTGCCAAGAAGCCGCCAAACACAGTCACTTTCGTGCCTGCTCCATCCAAAGACTGCAAGTCATTTGCACCAGTGCCAACAAGACCCGCTGCTGACGTAAGCAAATAAAGAATGGCTGCGCCAAGAATACCTCCAATGACCTGGAAAAGCATATACATGCCAGCATCCTTGCTGCTCATACGACCGCTGAGCCATACACCCAACGTGATAGCCGGATTGATATGGCATCCCGAGATGCCACCAATCGTGTAAGCCATGGAAACAACTGCCAAGCCAAAGGCTATTGCCGTGCCAACCACAGCTGCCTGATTATTGACAGGATCACATCCTAAAGACACAGCTGCACCACAGCCCATCAATACCAGCACCATCGTGCCTACCATTTCTGCTAAATACTTTTTCATAAATCTATATATTATAAAAAAACAATCTACTTCTAACCAAATAAACGCAAAGATACAGAAATTATTTTAAAACTACAAACAACAGTGCTGTTTTATGCTGTTTGAGCACTCTTCAGATTAATACTATTTTGTCTGCTATATCAACAAAAGCACAACGAATACATATGTCGCAGGTGATATGGAATTCGTAGGCGAGGCACCTGGAGACGGTGTAGCAAGTGACGACGATGATGACGCTGGGACGAATAATTAGGAAATATACCTGTTCTTTAAAGATTATATCGAATCTGTAATTAACAAGGAGGGGGCGCGGCCGTGAGATTGCTCCCCCTTTTTCTTTTTCTGCCCCATCCTATCTTTTTTACCACCTACTTTCTGACACTTTTAGCCATTTGTTAGCGCAAACAACGATTTTGTAAAGTCAAGATGTCATTTTTTCGCTTATTCTCTTTGCAGTTTAATGACAAAACACTATCTTTGCAATATCTAAATCCCTACAACGCGATTTTAACATATAACATATACAACACCTATTAACTATGAGTGAAAAAACGAGCGAGAAGAGAGTTTATCTCTTTGGAAACGGTAAGGCTGAGGGCCATGCCGACATGCGCAACCTTCTTGGTGGCAAAGGAGCCAACCTGGCCGAGATGAATTTGATCGGTGTGCCCGTGCCACCGGGATTCACCATCACCACAGATGTCTGCAACGAGTATTTCGAGAAAGGCAAGGCCGACGTGGTCGCTTTACTCAAGGATGACGTTGTCAATGGCGTGAAACACGTCGAGAAACTCATGGGTCTGAAGTTCGGCGACGCGAAGAACCCGCTTCTCGTCAGCGTGCGCTCCGGCGCGCGTGCCTCTATGCCGGGTATGATGGACACCATCCTCAACCTCGGTCTCAACGATGAGGTAGTCAAGGGACTTGCTGCCAAGACGGGCAACGAACGCTTTGCCTATGACAGCTACCGCCGATTCGTACAGATGTACGGCGACGTGGTCCTCGGCATGAAGCCGGTCAACAAGGAAGACATCGATCCCTTTGAAGCCATCATCCAGAAAGTAAAGGCTCAGCGCGGCATCCGTCTCGACAACGAGATGAACACCGACGAGCTGAAGAGTCTCGTCATTCTCTTCAAAGACTATATCAAAGAGCGCACCGGCCGTGAGTTCCCCTCCGACCCTATGGAACAGCTTTGGGGCGCCATCTGCGCCGTCTTTGACTCTTGGATGAACGACCGCGCCATCCTCTATCGCAAGATGGAGGGTATCCCGCAGGAATGGGGTACCGCCGTCACTGTCATGGCCATGGTATTCGGCAACATGGGCAACAGCTCTGCCACAGGTGTCTGCTTCAGCCGCGACGCTGCCACGGGCGAGAACCGCTTCAACGGCGAGTATCTTGTCAACGCACAGGGTGAGGATGTTGTCGCCGGAATCCGCACACCGCAGCAGATCACCAAGGAAGGCTCGCTCCGCTGGGCTAAACAGCAGGGCATCGACGAGGCTTCACGCGCCAGCAAATATCCTTCCATGGAGGAATCCATGCCCAATATCTACGCACAGCTCAACGACATGCAGGACAAACTCGAGAAACACTACAACGACATGCAGGACATGGAGTTCACCGTGCAGGAAGGCAAGCTCTGGTTCCTCCAGACCCGCAACGGCAAGCGCACGGGTACGGCAATGGTGAAGATCGCCATGGATCTGTTGCGTGAGGGACTCATTGACGAGAAGACTGCTTTGGAGCGCTGCGAGCCCAACAAACTCGACGAACTGCTCCACCCGGTCTTCGACAAGGAGGCTAAGGCTCAGGCTCGTGTGCTCACACGCGGACTGCCCGCATCGCCGGGTGCAGCCTGCGGCCAGATCGTTTTCTTCGCCGATGATGCTGAGAAATGGCATGCCGACGGCCATCAGGTGGTGATGGTGCGTATCGAGACCTCGCCTGAGGACCTCGCCGGCATGAGTGCCGCAGAAGGTATCCTGACGGCTCGCGGAGGTATGACATCACACGCCGCCGTGGTGGCCCGCGGCATGGGCAAGTGCTGTGTCAGTGGTGCCGGTGCCATCAATGTCGACTACAAGGCCCGCACCGTGGAGATCGACGGCACTGTACTTCACGAGGGTGACTACATCTCTCTCAACGGTTCTACCGGTGAGGTCTACTTCGGCGAGGTGAAGACACGTCCCGCCGAGGTCACAGGCGACTTTGCTGAGCTGATGAAGCTCTGCAACAAATACACCCGACTCGTCGTCCGCACCAATGCCGACACGCCTCACGACGCTGAGGTGGCCCACAACTTCGGTGCCGTGGGCATCGGCCTGTGTCGTACCGAGCACATGTTCTTCGAGAACGAGAAGATCAAGGCCATGCGCGAGATGATCCTCGCTGACAGCAAGGGAGGCCGCGAGAAAGCCCTTGCCAAACTGCTGCCCTATCAGAAGCAGGACTTCTATGGCATCCTGAAGTGCATGGACGGCATGCCGGTGAACATCCGTCTGCTCGACCCGCCTCTCCACGAGTTCGTGCCCCACGACCTGAAAGGCCAGGAAGCCATGGCCAAGGAGATGGGTGTCAGCGTGAAAGTGATCCAGGACCGCGTGCAGAGTCTGAGCGAGCACAACCCGATGCTCGGCCTTCGTGGCTGCCGTCTGGGCAATACGTTCCCCGAGATCACGGCCATGCAGACACGCGCCATCCTCGGTGCTGCCATCCAGTTGAAGAAGGAAGGCCTCGATCCTCATCCGGAGATCATGGTGCCGTTGGTAGGCATTGTCAATGAGCTCGATGCCCAGGAGAAGGTCATCCGCGAGACCGCCGAGAAGCTCTTCGCCGAAGAGGGTGTGGAGATCCCGTTCAAGATCGGTACGATGATCGAGGTGCCGCGCGCTGCCCTGACAGCAGACCTCATCGCCCAGAAGGCTGAGTACTTCAGCTTCGGTACCAACGACTTGACGCAGATGACATTTGGCTACAGCCGCGACGACATTGCCAGCTTCCTGCCGTCGTATCTGGAGAAGAAGATCCTCGACGTCGATCCGTTCCAGGTTCTCGACCAGCGCGGCGTGGGCCAGCTCATCCGCATGGCTGTGGAGAAGGGCCGCTCGACCCGTCCTGACCTGAAGTGCGGTATCTGCGGTGAGCATGGTGGTGAGCCTTCGTCGGTGAAGTTCTGCCATCGTGTGGGTCTCGACTACGTGAGCTGCTCACCGTTCCGTGTACCTATCGCCCGTCTGGCTGCCGCCCAGGCTGCCGTGGAGGAGGCATAAGCCCGAATACATTCTGTTTTCCCTTATACAAGGCAAATGCTTGGTTATCCAGGCATTTGCCTTGTTTCGTTTATGTCCTTTTCCCGTTTGGTTTATGAGATTTTCCCGTTTTGTTTGCAGAATTACGGCTGTTTGTTGATGGTCAAACAATTGTCGTACATATAGTCAAACATTTGTTAGATATTTGGTCAACAATTGTCAGCCAATTGGCTGACGACCGTTTGACCATCTTTCCGAAAGCGTTTTTATCGTTTTCTTATTGCTCAAATCGGTTTACATAACAGTTCTTCGAATTCTGCCAAGCGTTTTGCATTCATGGAGATCTGTGTAAATCTGTGAGACATAATAACTCCGTGTGAGCCCAATACGTTCATCCACGTGAAAAAAAGCAGCGCACGCTTTGTATTCTCATGATTAATCTCTATTTTTGCAAAGTAATAGCGTAAACAAGAATAAAGCATGACCATGAAAGATACCACGAGGCTGACCGTATTCAAGGCCAGCGCCGGCAGCGGCAAGACCTACCGACTGGCACTGGAATACATCAAGCTGCTGATGGCGGACCCGAAAAACTTCCGCTATATACTGGCCGTGACCTTCACCAACAAGGCCACCGAAGAGATGAAGATACGTATCCTCAGCAAGCTCTTCGCCCTGTCCCACCGTCTGCCCAGTGGCGACGACTATGTCAAGGAGCTCCACCACAGCATGCCGCAGCTCTCCGACGATGACATCCGGCAGCGGGCAACACTTGCGCTCGACGGTATCCTCAACGCTTATCACTATTTCCGCGTGGAGACCATCGACAGCTTCTTCCAACGCATCCTCAGAAACCTCGCACGCGAGCTGGGACTGAAAGCCAACATCAACGTGGGACTCAACGACCGTGAGGTGGAACGGCAAGCTGTCGACAAACTCATCGAGAACATCAACAACGACAAAGACCCGTTGCTCGGCTGGATGATGGACTTTGTCAACGAGCGACTCGACGAGGACAAGAACTGGAACATCATCGGACAGATCAAGGACTTCGGTACCAACATCTACCGCGACTTCTATAAGGAGCACCACGAGCAACTCGAGACGATTCTTTCCAACCCACAGTTCTTCAAGAACTATACCGGTAAGCTTCGGGCCAAAGCAGCGCAAGTCGACAAGGACATGAGCGCTTTGGCTGACCGCTTCCGGACGCTGGTAGACCAATATGGCTTCACCGACAGCGACTTCCCCCGCGGCACCGTACCCAACTATTTCAAGAAGCTGCGCGAGGGCAACTACTGCGATGTCGCACACGCTACCATCGACAAGGCCGGCACGGAGGAATGGACCAAGCTCATCAAGAAAGCGATCAAAGACACTGACAAGGGACAGACCTTCCACGAGCTGATCGCTCCGCTCATCACCCAAACGGAAAAGCTGCGGCAGAAGGCGGAGAGGGTGAAGTACTCGGTGGAGCTCACTCTCAGAAATCTCAATGAGCTCAGACTGCTCGGACGCATCGCACAGCAGGTCGACGACATCAATGCCGACAACAACAACTTCCCGCTCAGCAACACACAACAACTCATCAAAGACATGATCGAAGGCAGCGACACGCCGTTTATCTATGAAAAGATCGGCGGCTCGCTGAAGTATATCATGATCGACGAGTTCCAGGATACCAGTGCGGTACAATGGGATAACTTCAAAGTGCTCATCGACGACTGCATCGCCCATCAACCCGGCTCGCTGATCGTCGGTGACGTGAAGCAGAGCATCTACCGATGGCGAGGCGGCGACTGGCGGTTGCTGCAGAGCCTCACCCACGACAAGCATCCCGAGATCAAGGAGGTGAAGCTCGACACCAACTTCCGCTCACAACCGAGGATCATCACCTTTAACAATATGTTCTTCAAGCTGGCGGCAAAGAAGACGACAGAGGCGGCGGTAGCAGAACTCAACGATCACCATGCACCCAAGGACATCATCCAACAAGCCCTGGACATAGAAACGGCTTACCAAGACGTCGAGCAGAAATATCCTGAAGGCAAGGAGCTGATCGGCATGGCCAGAATCAGACTGCTCGACGACGAGGACTATGATCAAGAGACGATGAACCAGATCGAGAGCACCATCGCGGAACTGCTCAAGGCTGGCGTTGCCACAAAGGACATCGCCGTGCTGGTGAGAAAGAACAAACACATCCAAGCCATCGCAGAGTATTTTATGCAACACAGGATTCTCGTCGACGGCAAACCGGCCGACGTGAACCTCGTCAGTGACGAGGCCTTCCGTCTCGACGCTTCCCTTGCCGTAAGAATGCTCATCGGCGCACTGCGCTATCTCGTCCATCCCGACGACAAGCTGACGATCGCCTTCCTTGCCAAGGCTTATCACCGTATCGGAGGAGACAAAAAGGAGGAGGGGCAGGACTTCAAGGGGGATAAGATTCAAAAGGAGGTGATAGATGACAAAGAGGACGCGAATCTCGACACGCGGCTCTTTGTCGGCAAGAGCGACATCGCCACCCTACTGCCCGAGGCTTTGCGCACGGGGCGTGACGAACTGCGGGGCCAGCCCCTCATGATGCTCTTTGATCGCCTCTATGCCATCCTCGGTTTGGAGCGCCTCAACGATGAGAGTGCTTATGTCTGTGCCTTTCTGGACAAGGTAGCGGCGTTGACGCACAGCAAAGCTGTCGGTATCGAGGATGTCCTCAACGCTTGGGATACGGACCTCTGCGGTAAAGCCATCCACAGCGACGACATCAACGGCATCAGACTGATGACCATCCACAAGAGTAAAGGTCTGGAGTTTACCAATGTCATCATCCCTTACTGCGACTGGGACATCGAGCGAAACAACGACACGCTGTGGTTCACTACCGACGGCAAACCGGATCCTTTCAACGAGTTGCCGCTCGTACCCGTGTCACTGCAAAGCAAGAAACTCAAGAACTCGATCTACTCCGACGACTACGACCGTGAACATCTAAAGAATCTCGTCGACAACCTCAATCTGCTCTATGTGGCTTTCACGCGCGCGAAGTGCAACCTCTATGTCTTTGGCAAGAAGAATCCCAAGGCGCCCTATCCTTCCAAGATCATCCAGGACGTGGAGGAAGACATGAGGCCGGAATGCACCATTGAGGAGGACGACAAGACGACGACGATCACCTACGGCACATTCTGTCCTACGCCCAAGAAAAGCGACAATAAAGACACGGAGAACGTGTTTCTGGTCGAGGACAAGCCGCTGCGCGTCAACATCAAAAGCTATCCGAAAAAATACGAGTTCAAGGAGAGCAATGAATGCAAAGCCTTCATCATGCCACAGGACGACGAGGACGCACAGACACGACGCGCATATATCGAGACGGGTAACATCCTTCACGAGCTACTCGCCAACATCCGAGACGTCAACGACATCGACCGCGCGATCAACAACATGGAATTCAGCGGTGTGCTCTATGAAAAGCCGATGACACGTGAGAGCCTGCGTGCCATGGTGCACCAGCTCATTGAGAGCCCGGTACCCAAGACTTGGTTCCGTCCGGGACTGAAGGTGATGAACGAGTGCGAGATCCTCTGCTATAACGAGGATCTGGGCACGGTGGAGCCGAAACGGCCTGACCGTGTCATCGACGACGGAAATACAGTGACAGTCATCGACTTTAAGACTGGCTCACCAAGGGCTAAACACGTCGGGCAGGTACAGAACTACATGCGTCTGCTCAGTGAGATAGGATACCGCAATGTCAAGGGCTACCTCTGGTATCTGAGAACCAATACGGTCAGAGCCGTGTAACCTGCATGACACATGATTATGTTCAAGAGAACATAAGCTCCATGTTATTTCTCCAAGCCCTCTATCTTCTTGACGCTTCCGCCCAGAGGATCGAGGACTAGGCGTGTGGACTGCTTCTTGCCAAACAGTTCACCGCTCAGCGACTCCACGGTACCGAACTGCGGAGCCACAGCCTCGAAGGTACCCACAAGTTGCTGGTCGCAGACCACGGTGATTTTCATCTTGCCGGGTTGGTTGACGCGCAGTCCTATGTCGTTCTTGTCGTCTTTCTTTTTCTTCTCATCCTCAGCGGCCGGTGCGGCCGGTGTCACAGCATGCTCGTCAGCGACCTCTATATAATAAGGTGTACCCGCATAATCGTCAGCATCGACAAGTCCCATGTGTTTGGAAAAGCGGAAGAGCACATCCTCGCCCTCTTTGACAGGCAGATAGTCCACGGTGGTCCACGTCGTGTCCTTCACGACAGTACCGGTGAACAGTGTCGTCAGGCTCTGCTCCTGCGTGTCGAGGCTTCGTAACATCGTTTTGAGCTGCTCACCATCCTTCGGCATATAGTCAGCCTCGCCTTTGGCCAACTGGCTCCGGCTGTCACGGATGTCGTAGATCTCCTGCGCTGTCAACTCCGCCATCTTTGCCGTGTTACTGGCATTGAGAATGTCCGCTGTCATGAAGTCCGCCGGGTTAATCATCTTCGGTTTGGCTGCCGGAGAGAAGCAACGTACGACAGGGCGCAGCGGCTGCGCCTCAGTGTTGATGGCAAGAAGCTGTCCGTTGGGAGCCCGCGTCACGTCGGTGATGCTGTGCTTCTTGTCGAGTTGCAGCGTGAAATGCTTGGCTGTATCCGGTACGGCGACGGGATCCATCTCCAGACCAATGACACGGTAAGTGGTGGAAGCGTCCTCCGAGACATGCTGACGGATATAGCGCATGGCATATTTCGCAAACTGTCCGGGCGTGTATTGCGTCTTCTCCACTTTCACCGTGAAGCGCAGCAAGGTTTTCGGCAGGTAATAGTCAGTACCCTCCACCGACTGTGCATGGCTCTGCATGGCAAACGCGCCAAACAGCAGACTGCCCGCCAAAAGAATTCGTTTATAGTTCATCATTGATATTTCGTCATTTATTATTCATAGATCATTCGGAATTAAATCCATTCAACATTGAACATTCATCATTCAACATTGTTTTCATTCAACACTCATCATTCAACATTCATCATTCCCTCAGTCTTCCAGTCTCAGAAAGGCTTTGGGCAGATAGTTGATGATGTCGCTGGCGATGAGGCTCTCCTTGCCGAGGTCTCTCACAGCCAGGTCTCCGGCCAGACCGTGGAGATACATTCCTAATTGGCAGGCCGTCGCCTGGTCATAGCCACGCGCCAGGAGCCCGGCGATGATACCCGTCAACACGTCACCGCTACCGGCCGTTGCCATGCCACTGTTGCCTGTGGAGTTAAAGACGATATGTCCGTCGGGCTTGCAAAGCGCAGAGTAATGACCTTTGAGCAATATATAGCCTTGGAGGTGCTCGGCCAACTGCCGTGCCTTGGTCAGACGCTCGTAATCGCTCGAACTCGTCACGCCCACCAGCCGGTCAAACTCCTTAGGATGGGGCGTCATGATGATGCCCGGCGGCAACTGCTGCATCCATGCCTGATGGTTGGCCAGCATGTTCAGTCCGTCGGCATCCACCACGATGGGACACTGCGTGCGGCGTATCTGACCGATTAACGCGATGGCGGAGTTCTCGGTCTGCCCCAGTCCCGGGCCGATGGCGAGCGCATCGAACTCCTGGCTCTCCACGCTGTCGGAGAAATAGGTTTCCTCACGATCCATCTGCAACACGGCTTCCGGCACAGCCACCTGCATGATGCCATAGTTGCGCTTCGGCGTATGCACCGTCACCTTACCGGCTCCCGAGCGCAGGCAGGCGCGTGTGGTGAGGATGGCAGCCCCCGACATGCCATAGCTACCGGCTATGATCAGCGCGTGGCCCATCGTACCCTTATGTACAAAGTCACCACGGTGGCGCAGACAAGGTATCAAGTCTGTCTCTTCCTGAATGCGACAGCTGACCTCTGTGTCACGGATGTAGTCTGGACTCAGCCGGATGTCCAGCACTCGCAGACGGCCGAGATACTGCTGGCAGTCGGTAAGCATCATGCTGAGCTTCTTCTGTTGTAGGGTCAGCGTCAGGTCAGCACGGATGATGTTCTGCCGGACATTATAGGTGTTGTCCTCGCACATCAGACCCGAAGGCATGTCAATGCTCACCACCTTGGCGACACTCTGGTTGATATATTTCACCAACGAGGCAAAGCCCCCGCTCAGCGGCTTGTTGATTCCCGAACCGAAGAGGCCGTCAACGACAAGCGTCTCCGGCGTGAGCTCGGGTGGATCGAAGTTTAATGTGATCTCCGTGAAATGACTGACTTTCTTGGCGTAGACGAGGCGTTCCTTGTTCGCGGCGCAGTCTTCCGACAATTTGTCATGGATATTGAACAGGTACACGCTCACCTCGTAATGGTTCTCGGCCAGCATACGCGCTACGGCCAAAGCATCACCGCCATTGTTTCCGGGACCGGCAAAGACCACCACGGGCGTGCGGTCGGTCCATTCATCCATGATGGCACGGGTCAGCACCTTGGCAGCGCGCTCCATTAAGTCGATAGACTTCACAGGCTCGTGCTCAATGGTATAATTGTCAAGCTCATGAATCTGAGCAGCTGTAAATATCTTCATATGTAAAAAACAATATGGTGCAAAGATAAAAAAAAGATTGCAGAATGGCAACGTGACAATCGCTTATTTTTGCAAAATAGATTAAATAAAAGGCATAGCTTTCCCATTATTCAGGCATTTTTCGTAATTTTGCATTTATAAATAGGTCATTCAAAACGCATTTCACCATGGATATTGTGAAGATAAAGGACAAAACATTCCGAACATTTATACCAGAGTCAGAGATTCAAAGCAAAGTAAAAGCCGTTGCCGAAAAACTCAATAAGGACATGGCGGGCAAGAACCCGCTGTTTCTCGCTGTGCTCAATGGGTCGTTTATCTTTGCGGCTGATCTGATGCGCTACCTCTCCATTCCATGCGAGATCTCTTTTGTGAAGCTGGCTTCCTATCAGGGAACCACCTCGGTGGGTAAGGTGAAAGAGCTCATCGGCATCAACCAGAATCTCAAAGGGCGCACCGTCGTTATCGTTGAGGATATCGTCGACACGGGCAACACCATGAAGCAGATGCTCGCCACGCTCGAGAACTACGAGCCGGAGTCGTTGCATATCTGCACGCTTCTCGTCAAGCCCGGTAAACTACAGGTACCCCTCAACATTGAGTATCCCGCCATAGAAATCCCCAACGACTTCATCGTGGGCTATGGACTGGACTATGACCAACAGGGACGCAACCTACGCGACATCTACACGGTTGTAGAATAATTACGCCCTTTAACAAAGGATAATACCGGACTTTATTTATACATTATATTTATACTTTATACATTATTCATTAATCAGATGAAGAATATCGTGATTTTCGGTGCTCCTGGTTCAGGCAAGGGCACACAGAGTGATAAGATGATCGCTAAGTATGGTTTCAAACACATCTCTACCGGCGACGTACTGCGCAACGAGATCAAGAACGGCACAGAGCTGGGCAAGACAGCTAAAGGATACATCGACAACGGCCAGCTGATTCCCGACGATCTGATGGTCAACATTTTGGCCAGTGTCTACGACAGCTTCGGCAAAGAGCACGAGGGCGTGATCTTCGACGGTTTCCCCCGCACCATCCCACAGGCTGAGGCGCTGAAGAAGATGCTCGCTGAGCGCGGACACAAGGTAGCTGCCATGATCGAACTCGACGTTCCTGAGGACGAGCTGATGAAGCGCCTCATCCTCCGCGGCAAGCAGAGCGGACGCAGCGACGACAACGAGGATACCATCAAGAAGCGTCTCACCGTTTACCACAACCAGACAGCTCCGCTGATCGACTGGTATGAGAAAGAGGGTATCCACCACCACATCAATGGCCTCGGTGGCCTCGACCGTATCTTTGCAGACATCTGCAAGGTGATCGACAGCCTGTAACAAAGCAAACAATATGTTCTGTGTTGGGCGTTATAACGCCCAACTCTTAACATTCAACAATTAAGTATGGATTCCAACTTCGTAGACTACGTAAAGATATACTGTCGTTCAGGCAAGGGTGGGCGCGGCTCCATGCACCTGCGACATGTCAAATACCAACCCAACGGCGGACCCGACGGCGGCGACGGCGGCAAGGGCGGCAGCGTCATCTTGCGCGGCAACCACAACTATTGGACATTGCTGCATCTGAAATACCAGCGCCACGTCTTTGCTGAGAACGGTGGCAATGGCGGCCGCGACAAATGCCACGGCACGGATGGAAAGGACATCTATATAGATGTGCCCTGCGGTACGGTGGTATACAATGCCGACACGGGCAAATATATCTGTGACGTCACCTACGATGGTCAGGAAGTCATGCTCCTCAAGGGGGGACGCGGCGGACTCGGCAACTGGCAGTTCCGCACAGCAACACGTCAGACACCACGCTTCGCACAGCCCGGTGAGCCCATGCAGGAGATGACGGTCATACTCGAGTTGAAGCTTCTGGCCGACGTGGGACTCGTGGGATTCCCCAATGCAGGTAAGTCTACACTGCTCTCCGCCTTGTCAAGTGCCCGTCCGAAGATCGCCAACTATCCTTTCACGACGTTGGAGCCTTCGCTCGGCATCGTCTCCTACCGCGACAACAAATCGTTTGTGATGGCCGACATCCCCGGAATCATCGAAGGAGCCAGCGAGGGAAAAGGACTCGGACTGCGCTTTCTCCGACACATTGAGCGCAACTCGCTGCTGCTGTTCATGGTTCCCGGTGACACCGACGACATCAAACACGACTACGAGGTGCTGCTCAACGAACTGAAGAAGTTCAATCCCGAGATGCTCGACAAACATCGCGTGCTCGCCGTCACCAAGAGCGACTTGCTCGATGATGAGCTCATAGAGATGCTGCGGGAGACACTTCCCACAGATCTGCCTGTCGTCTTCATCTCGTCTGTCACGGGATATGGCTTGGACGAACTGAAAGACGTGCTTTGGGAAGAGCTCAACAGCGAAAGCAACAAACTGCAGGAGATCACGGCCGAAGATACGCTCGTGCACCGCGACAAAGACATGCGGAAACTCAGTACGGAGCTTCACGACGAGGGTGAGGATGAGGTGCTCTTCGTCGATGAGGACGAGGTGGAAGATGCCGACGAAGACGAACTCGACGACTACGAGACGTTTGATCCTGACGAGGGTAAGGAGTAAAGGCTAAAGAAGACATGGAACCAGAATTAGAACAATACGATTTCGGAGACGACATCGTTGCCTTCTCCTCCACACGACACGGCGGAGTGAGCAAAGGCAACTATGCCGAGCTGAACATCAATCCCTACTGCGGTGATGATCCTAAAGATGTAAGTGCCAATCTGAAAACATTATGCGACGCACTGGAGATCACCACCGATCATCTCATCCTGCCTCATCAGACACATCAGACAGTATGCCGGGCTATTACGCCGGAATACTTTGATCTGTCAAATGAAAAGAGGAAAGAATACTTGGAAGGCGTCGACGCTGTGATAACCGACATGCCGAAGGTGTGTGTCGGCGTGTCGACGGCCGACTGCATCCCCTTACTCTACTACGACACGGAGCATCATGCCGTTGCTGCCGTCCACGCCGGATGGCGTGGCACACTGGCCGGCATCGCTACGAAAGCACTGAAGGCGATGGCACAACAATACGGTACACAACCGGGTAAAGTGAAGATGATGATTGGTCCGGGCATCTCACAGAAGAACTTTGAAGTCGGTGACGAGGTGTACGAACAGTTTGCCAATGCATTTCCCTTCATCCGCTTCATGTCGAAGAGATACGACAAATGGCATCTCGACCTGCAGGTCTGCAACCGCCTGCAACTGCTTCATGCCGGCGCAAGGCTGGAGAACATCGTCATGTCGGGCATCTGCACCTATGACCAGGTCGACCGTTTCTTCTCCGCACGCCGCTTGGGCGCTCAGTCGGGAAGAATATATAATGGTATCATGAAGAAAGGAGAATCAACAAAGTGAGTGATAAGAAAAGAAACATATCAAAGGGAACCTTACTCCTTATTATTATGTGCACGACCCTGATGGCCTTTGCACCGAATATGAAGTTCGACCCTTTGGCTAACTACCAGAACATCTTTGCCGGACGCAACAAAGAGCTCAGCGAGAAGCACGAACTGGCTATTCATCTCGACAGCATCAAGCCCGGCGAATATGCTTATCCGCTGAAAGGATCGCAGTCGGGCGTCAACGCTGAGGATCTGCTGCAGGTCGTCTCGCAAAAGGACAAGCACGTCAAAGCGATCTTTGCCGGACGCGTGAGAGTCGCCGCTTCCAGCCCGCTCTCAGGATCGTTTATTATCATCACTCACGACAATGGCTTGGAGACTTTCTACCGCAACATCCATCACCTGTATATTCATGTCGGTGACTGTGTCAAGGCCGGACAGATCATTGCCGATGCTGACAGATGTCAGTATGGCTATACCGTCGGCGTGCTCTTTTTGCTCAACGGTACTCCCATCCATCCTTATTTCGTCTTTGACACTTATGCCCAGCGTCCGCTCAACGATGTGCTGCGCTGTAAGCTCACCGACAAATATCTGATCACTACCACCTCTAAGCGCATGGCCTTCACCCAGGCCCGCAAGCGCTTCCTGGCCACGCTCATCGCCTCACTCGATCCCGTGAAGCCAAAGTACTTCGGAACAGCAGGACCGGCAAAGATCAACCTGGAGTTTCTTAATCCTAAGCACTGGAGCTACCCACTCGTCGGCAGCTATATCACCAGTCCGTATGATAAGTTACGCGAGAAACCTGACACCACAGCCACCTACCATCATACCGGTGTGGACATCAAGACCCACACGCCACACGACAGCATCCACGTAGCCTTTGACGGTATCGTAGAGGAATCCAACCCTATTCCCGGTTATGGCAATTGCATCATGGTGAAACATGCCTACGGCATTGAGACACTCTATGGTCACCAGACCGTCAACTTCGTACACGCCGGTCAGCATGTCAAGGCCGGACAAGTGATCGGGCTCACCGGCTCCACAGGCCACGCAACAGGCGACCACCTCCACTTCGAGATGCTCTACCGGAGCCAGCGCATTGACCCGGCGCTGTTCTTCGATCATAAGAAGCACACCTTGCGCCGTGCCACCGTATTCCTGCGTGGTCCAAAGGTCATCAGCAAGCCCAACAACGAGCGCGACCGCCATCTCTTCGGTTGGAAGATCGCATAGAGCTCAGCCCCCGACTGGCAAGCCGGTGCCCGCTCCTCTTTCAAGTGCGCGTGAGCCGTTCGGTTTGCTGTGGCTGTGCCACGGTTCCTCCCCTTCCCACAAACGCAGCAAGGCCTCTCCCGGATGATCGGAAGAGGCCTTGTCATTTGTATGCAACGGCTGCGAGCCGGAACAAATTACTCACCGAGGTGAATAGCCTCGTTGGGGCATACAGAAGCGCAAGTACCGCACTCTGTGCACTCATCGGGGTTGATAGAATACTTGTCACCAGCAGAGATAGCGCCTACCGGGCACTCGTCAATACATGTTCCACATGCAACGCAGTCATCGTTAATAACGTAAGCCATAATGTTCTTGTATTTTAAATGATTAAATGTTATTGTTTCGTTGTTGCAAAGATAATTATTTTCTTTGGAATACCTATAAATGACGACCGGTTTTTTATTATTTTAAACAATAGCTTTTCGATCCTTGTCCTGACTACTCATTAATAAGTAACATTACAGACACATATCAGCAGGAAATCAGGCTGTCAGCAGGAGTTCTGCAGACTATCAGCAGAAAATCACCAGGCCGTTAGCAACAGATCGCCAAACTATCAGCAACAATATTTCATCTCCTCCTGCGTTATGATGAGTATGAAGAAGATTGTCTTTGTTATCTTCCTGATGCTCACCGCTGCCGGTGCCGCTTGGGGACAGGAACAGACGGTACAGAACCGCCCGTATATCGACTTGCGCCCCTTCCACTTCGGTTTGCTTGTTGGCGCTCACCTACAGGATATCGAGTTCAACAATATAGGACCGCAGACTATCATTGCCAACAACGGATCACAGCAGACCTACACCATCACGTGTGATCAAAGCCAATGGGATAACGGCTTTCAAGTGGGTGTGCTCGGCGAAACTCGACTGACCGAGCACTTCCAGTTCCGTGTAGCTCCCGCCATACTATTTGGTTCGCGTCATATAGAGTTCCACAATATGGACGCTCAGGCTCCCGACTCGATGCTCCACCGCTCGCAAGACTTGAAGACAATCTATTTTACCTGCTCGTTTGACCTCATCGCGGCCGCGCCTCGTATGGGTAATCATCGCCCTTACGCCATGCTGGGACTGACACCGGCCATCAACCTCACAGGTTCGGACAACAGCTACATCAAGCTCAAACGCTACGACATGTTCCTGGAAGCAGGCTTCGGGTGTGACTTCTACATGCCTTTCTTCAAGGTGCGACCGGAACTGAAGTTCATGTATAGCCTCACCAACAGTCTCGATAAAGACCATGCTGACCGCCTGCAAGACGAGGCGATGCGTCCCTATGCGCTCAGCGTGAACAAGGCAAGGAGCAAGGTCATCGCCCTCACCTTCTATTTTGAATGAAGACAGAGAGACAGATTCTTAGAGACTAAAAGACAGATTATTATTAGAGACAGAAAGACATTAAAGGACATATTCTTTAATAGACAGAAAGACATAAAGAACATATTAAAAGCATGCAAGTAAGCTCATGCAACAATGTGTTCTTTATGTCTTTCTGTCTAAAATATACCTTCTATCCCTCTGTCACCCTGTCTTTAAAAACATGTGCTTTATGTCTTTCTGTCTAAAAGGGCATGTCTCTCTGTCTTATTTCATCGTGAGAACCATGCGGCCTACATAGATCGCATTCTTGCCATTCTGGTCCACAGGGATCTGTCTGCCGTCGAGGTTCTTTACGTAGCGTAATGTCTTGAAGAGTGTATGGCTATGTCCACCGAGCACCAAGTCTATGCCACGTGTATGGCTGATGACCATCTGGTCACCCATACCCTGCTCTTCCCAACCGAGATGAGAGATGAGGATCACCAAGTCACATTTCTGCTTGTGCAGTTCATCAGCCATCTGCTGAGCGGTTGCGATAGGGTCGAGATACTCCGTATCGAGATAGTTCTTCTTGTCGACGAGTCCTTCCAACTGAGGAGAGAGACCCAAGATACCAATCTTCAGTCCCTTGCGCTTGATAATGATATAAGGCTTCACAAGCTTGTCCAAACCGTACTGATGGAAGCGATAGTTGGCACAGACGATTGGGAAGTTAAGCTCACGAAACACCCGCGCCATGTTCTCCAGTCCGAAGTCGAACTCATGGTTACCGATGGTACCGGCATCGTAGTGCATCAGATTCATCAGTCCGGCCTCAACATCTCCTTTGAACAACGTATAATAAGGAGAACCCTGCGAGAAGTCACCACTGTCGAAGAGCAACAACTGAGGATCCGCCTTGCGCTGTTCTTCCAACATGGCGACACGACGCAGGAAACCACCACGGCCTGCCAGAGCCGTATCAGCAAGGTTCTTACTCAGCGGCAGGATGCAGCTGTGCGTGTCATTGGTATGCAGTATCGTCAGTTCCTTCTGTCGGGCACCGGCATCAACGCCAAGGCTCACCACCAAGAGAAGCAGTGATATATAGACTTTACTTAAATATCTCATATCTTCTATCCTTTCTATTAAACTGATTATTTCGTAATATCCGAAGCGTATTGAATTTCAAACAACATTGGACAATTCATCATTATTTAATTCATCATTCAACATTCATCATTGTTTTAATTCATCATTCAACACTCAACATTCATCATTTTACCACTATTCTTCCCTCCACATGACCGTCAACAGCCTTACCCACTTTAGTCATCTCCTGGAAGTAATGGCGAATGATATAGCGTGTGTCATATTTCTCTTCTTGTGGAGACACCACATCCGTTGCCGCCTTATAGGCGGTCATCTTATCATTGCCATGAGCCAGGTAGTCGATCGTGGCGACGCGGTAGCTGCCATTCGGATCGATCTCCTTACCGTTGATGGTCGCGGACTTCAGTTGTCTGTCTTTTGTGATGATGAGTCTCACGCTATGGCTCACACCTTCACCGCCTACCGAAGCCACCTGCTGGAAGAGTTCCTGCACCTTACTGCCGGAAAGCGTCAGGTAAGTGATATGGTTCTCAAAGGGCGCCACATTGAGAATATCGCCGTAAGTCACCTTCCCGGCAGGCAGAGAAGCACGGATGCCGCCAATGTTATACATACCGAAGTCGATATGCTCACCAGTCTGCTCGCCATACCACACGAGGATGTCGGACAGCAGGTTGCCCATATCACTCTCCGGACGGTGGCCCGTCATATAGTGCGTTGTCGTACCCGCAATCGGGTTCATCACCGAGTCCACGACATGTTTATAAGGAGCCAGCAGTGCCGTAGCGGCCTGATCCGGCTGACGGTCATAGCGACTGTCGACCAGCACTTGCGTGCGCTGAATATCAGCCAAATGGTATGGACTGCTGCACGAAGGCAACAACAGCACCCACGTCAGGCACAGCGCAGACAGCGTAGTATTTCTTTTCATGATGCTATTATATAATAATGTGTATAATCAAGTAAGTGCCACAAAGGTACGAATTTCCCCGTGAAAAGCCATCAAGAAAGCAGGAAAAACGAAACAGAAATGTTAAAAAGAACAGATTTTAATCCGCTATTGCTCATATTTCATTGAAAAGCAGTAACTTTGCAAAGCTTTTCGGCCTAACCGCTGGTTGGAGGAAGAGTCTCCATGCTACGTTGGGTTGGAACGACAAACAACATTTAATTATACACACAATGGATTTGATTAAAGTTGCCGAGGAAGCATTTGCAACCGGCAAGAAGTTCCCTGAGTTCAAGTCAGGTGACACCATCACTGTCGCTTACAAAATTGTCGAGGGTAACAAGCAGCGTATTCAGCTGTATCGTGGCGTGGTCATCAGAATCAGCGGCCATGGCGACAAGAAGCGTTTCACCGTTCGTAAAATGTCTGGTACCGTAGGTGTAGAGCGTATCTTCCCTATCGAGTCTCCCAACATCGACAGCATCGAGGTGAACAAGCGTGGTAAGGTTCGTCGCGCTAAACTTTACTATCTCCGTAACCTCACCGGTAAGGCTGCCCGCATCCAGGAGAAGCGTCAGGTGATTGCTACTGAGAGCAAGTAAAAAGAGATTCCTCACGCTCCCCTCTTTTAGAGGAGAGATGACTTTACGCACTGAGAACAAATGTTGGACTGCATTTGACGTAGCGAAAGCTAACATCAAAAGCAGTCCAACATTTTTTGTTTTCCACCATCCATAGCTTTAGACAGCAGAGGTATAGCTTCTATTCCTCGTAGTTGATCGACGCGTCTGTGTCGCCGTGCACCGTGTCCATCAGGTCATCCCACGTCTGGAAACCGGCAAACAGAGCCAGACGGTTACGCGCTTCCATCGACAGACGCCGCTTACCCGTCACCAGTTCCCACAGTTTTCTCAAAGAATGGCTGCTCAAGTCTACATTGTGTTTAGCCAACCGACGTGACGCTTTCTCATAATCAGCCACCACTTGATGTGGCTCTTCCCTCAGCTTTTTGCCAGCTTCAGCAAAGAGCATTCTTAAGTCCCTTTTCATAACATTCTTGTCCTTCCTCCAGACTTTCTTTATATTTTCTCAATTTCTCTGTGCAAAGTTAAGAAGAATATCAATACGTTCAACCTCTTTTGGCCTTTTTTTCTTCTTGAGAAACAATTTCTTCATAAAGCACTCGTATTACCGTAAAATCACCGTCTTTTATTTCCGTTTCTGCTAACTTTTTGCTACCTTTGCCGTAGGTTTCAATTTCACACCGACATGAAAGAATACGCATTAAAGTACGGATGCAATCCGAACCAAAAGCCGGCCCATATCTATATGGAACACGGCGAACTGCCCGTTGAGGTCATCAACGGCCGCGCAGGCTACATCAACTTCCTCGACGCTCTCAACAGCTGGCAGCTGGTCAAAGAACTCAAGGCCGCCACAGGTCTGCCCGCTGCCGCCAGCTTCAAGCACGTATCTCCGGCCGGAGCCGCTGTGGGACTGCCACTGAGCGACACGCTGAAGAAGATCTATTTCGTGGATGACATTGACTTTGAGCTCACGCCTCTGGCCAGTGCCTATGCCCGCGCCCGCGGTGCTGACCGTATGTGCTCCTATGGTGACTTCTGTGCACTGAGCGACACCTGCGACGAAGCTACTGCCAAGCTCATCAAGCGTGAGGTCAGCGACGGCGTCATCGCACCCGACTACACACCCGAAGCCCTGGAGATTCTCAAGGCTAAGCGCAAGGGCACTTACTGCGTCATCAAGATCGACCCGAACTATGTACCCGAGCCTGTCGAGCACAAGCAGGTCTTCGGCATCACCTTTGAGCAGGGCCGCAACAACTGCGATCTCAACGACCCGAGACTCTTCGAAGAGATTCCTACGAAGAACAAGAACTTCACTCCTGAGGCTATCCGCGACTTGAAGATTGCCCTCATCACACTGAAATATACACAGAGCAACAGCGTCTGCTGTGTCAAGGACGGACAGGCTATCGGCATCGGCGCCGGTCAGCAGAGCCGTATCCACTGCACACGTCTCGCCGGTAACAAAGCCGATGAGTGGTGGCTGCGCCAGAGCCCGCAGGTTCTCAGCCTTCCGTTCAAGCCGGGCATCCGTCGTGCCGACCGCGACAACGCCATCAACGTCTACCTCAGCGAAGAGCACGACGACGTGCTGCGCGACGGCACATGGCAGCAGTTCTTCACCGAGAAGCCAGCCGTTTTCACCCGTGCAGAGGAGAAGAAATGGATCGCCAAGAATACCGACGTATGCCTGGGCTCCGACGCTTTCTTCCCCTTCGGTGACAACATCGAGCGTGCTCACAAGAGCGGCGTGAAGTACATCGCACAGCCCGGCGGCAGCATCCGTGACGACAATGTCATCGAGACCTGCGACAAGTACGATATGACCATGGCCTTCACTCACGTGAGACTGTTCCACCACTAAAAAGCCCCCCTCTAACTCCCCCTTGGGGGGAGAGTTAGAAGGGTCTTCTCTTTTTATTATTACTATTATGTCAGACATCGACGAAATCATTGAGCACGGCATTGTCTTCAAGGGCGCTTCCAAAGGCGGACCCAAAGACGACGATAAGGTGAAAACCAAAGCCAAGAAAAAAAAGTATATCACCGGTGCACACGGCTCCGGCTCGGCTAAGCAGAAGGCTAAATACCGGCAGCAGCGGGCCAACAGAGCTTCGCAAAGGAAAAAGAAATAAGCTATGGCAATAAGAGACCAAATCATAATTATATGGAAACGCTCACAATTATCTTTGCCATCGGCTCCGTCATCGGCGTCGGCCTCATCCTTTGAGAACCAACACCAAGAAAGGTAAGAAGTGGTTGCAGAATCTATAATCCCCTTTGCAACCACTATCACTCTTCACATCTCATATTACTCCCATGAAAACTACTCATTATCTATTATTGCTGATCGGCTTGCTGAACCTCTTGACATTCTCCTCCTGCAGTGACGACGACAAGGACATCAGCGCTGACACCAACATCCCCATCACCGGCTACTGGCAGATTGCCGGTACCAGCATTGAAAACGGTGCAGACATCAACGGCGACGGCGCTGTCGAGGGCATCGTCGTGCACGACGACGGCACCATCTCTGAATGGCAGTACACTCAGGCCAAAGAAGATCCCTTTAACTTAGGCTATAAGACCGGCACATGGACGATCGACAACAACCACTACGTGATGCTGCTCAGCAAGGGCAACGGCAAACACTACACCGTCACCGTGGCGGGCAACAACGACGAGAAGATGTACCTTGCCTATGAGGGCAAGACTTCGGTTGTTCCTCTTTACCGTATCCAGCATCTCCCCGGTGACGGCGACAGCATGATGGAGATGATGGCACAGATGAAGTTCTCTGGCATACAGATGAGCGACCTCGCAGGCTACTGGGAACTCACAAGCAACGACTACCCTAATGGTGTCGGCAACGGCATCTATATCGACGAACAAGGCAATGTGTCAAACGTCATGCAGACATATGATGCATACAATTACAACAAAATAGACTATCACTCCGGCAAGATAAGCTCCCCCGACGGGCACCTCGTCTTCCCCTATAGTGGCACAAACTATTATCTCTATGCCGTCAGCAAAGACATTCTCTTAGCCACTGCCAACGGGCAGAAAGTGGAGAAGTTCGTGCGCAAGGACGTCCCCAGCGAGATAACACGCATAGAAGAGATTATCAACAGTAAGGTGCCCGAGCAACTTATCGGCACCTGGGAGACGACTCATTACAAAGTGCTTAACGAAGGGCAAACCATCATTGACGAAAATATTATCCCGTCCTCTTACGTTTCGACATATAAGAAGCTCACCTTCAACCGCAATCATACTGTCAACCAATATTCAGCATATGATACAGACTACCACAACTCATATTACTTTACGGTCGAAGGAAATAATCTTCTGACAAGCTCTTCCCTCAATGGCATGGTGTCACCAGGCTCCGACTACTCCAAGAAGGAACAGATCGAGTTCATCTCCGACACAGAGATGACGCTCACCACCACCGGCAGTTCCACGAAAGACATTTACACTTACAAAAAGATCCAATAGTCATGAAAAAGATACTCTTCCTGCTTCTGGCCCTTCTGCCCGTCGTGGCCTCAGCACAGAACGAAGACATGTGCGTCTCCGTTGCGCCGCATGCCGGTATGACCATCTCAAAGATGGACGGAGACGCCCTCAACAGAGCCAAGACATGGAAAATAGGTTGGACGGCAGGCGCAGAAGTGGAGATTCCACTGTCACGTTACTATTCTCTCACCACAGGCGTGGACTATAGCGCCATCGGCACGGGATTCAAAGATGAGCATGAGCCATACGCTACCATAAAAAGCCACATCAACGCAGATTACATATCAGTGCCTTTGCAGCTCAAAGCTTACTTCAAGGGCATCAAAGGACTCGCCGCACACGTCGGTGCCGAGATGGGCATCCGGACTTCGGCTAAGGCACATGCCAAGATGACAAGCATACGCACCATGGACATTGGTGACGGGATGTCCTCTATCTTTCTTTGGGAGAATTACCAGACCAAGGAGTCAGAGGATGTCAGCGGTCAGTTCCGCAGAATCATCTATGACATTCCCGTCGGCCTAAGCTATGAGTGGCGCCACGTCACCCTCAACGCCACCTACCGTTTCGAGGTGCGCAAGGCAATACATCGCTATGCCTACGACTCCAGATGGGTATCAACGCAGGATGCGCTGACGGCCCGCAACCACGCCATCCTCATCACTCTCGGTTACCGCTTCAAGCTTTAAATCACCATTTGACATAACACCAATAACAAATTTTTCTATGCTTAAAAAACTAATTCTATCGACACTTCTCGTGTCGGCTTCCAGTGGTCTGATGGCTCAGACTCAGGTAACGATCCACGCCAACCAAGGCCAGCAGAAGATCTATAAGGAACTCTACGGACAGTTCGCCGAGCACCTCGGCACCTGCATCTACGGTGGTCTGTGGGTAGGTCCCAACTCGCGGATTCCCAATACCGACGGCTATCGCACCGACGTCTTCAATGCGCTCAAGGAGCTGCGCGTGCCCGTGCTGCGCTGGCCGGGCGGTTGCTTCGCCGACGAATATCACTGGATGGACGGCATCGGACCTCGCAGCCAACGTCCAAAGATGCAAAACAACAACTGGGGTGGAACGATCGAGGACAACTCTTTCGGTACACATGAGTTCATGAATCTCTGCGAGAAACTCGGCGCTGAACCGTATATCAGTGGCAACGTCGGCTCCGGTACCGTCGAGGAACTCTCGAAATGGGTGGAGTATATGACCGGCGACGGCGACACGCCGATGGCTAACCTGCGCCGTAAGAACGGCCGTGAGAAACCCTGGCATCTGAGATATCTCGGTGTTGGCAACGAGAGCTGGGGCTGCGGTGGAAACATGCGGCCGGAATACTATGCCGATCTCTACCGCCGTTACTCCACCTACTGCCGCAACCAACCCAACAACCATCTCTTCCGCATCGCGTCCGGCGCCAGTGACTACGACTACAACTGGACAGAGACGCTCATGGACCGCGTGGGCAACCGTATGAACGGTCTCTCGCTCCACTACTACACCGTCAAGGACTGGAGCAACAACAAAGGCTCGGCAACGGTGTTCACCAATGACGAATACTACACCACACTGGCCAAATGTCTGCAGATCGAAGATGTCATCAAGCGTCACAGCGACATCATGGACAAGAAGGACCCACAGAAGAAAATCGGTCTGATGGTCGACGAATGGGGTACCTGGTGGGATGAGGAGCCGGGTACGATCCGCGGACACCTCTATCAGCAAAACACGATGCGCGACGCCATGGTGGCCGCGCTGACGCTCAACATCTTCCAGCAACACACTGACCGCATACGCATGGCCAACATCGCGCAGGTGGTTAACGTGCTGCAAAGCATGATCCTCACCGACACCATCGGACAGGGACACATGGTGCTCACACCGACTTACTATGTCTTCAAGATGTACCGCGATTTCCAGGAGGCTACCTATCTGCCCGCTTCCTTCACCTGCGACACGCTCACCGCCAAGCCGCTGATGTACAAGATGACACCGGGCCGCGTCCCTACCCTCTCGGTTTCCGCAGCCAAGAAGCAGGATGGCACGCTCGTCGTCTCGCTCGTTAACCCGCGTCTCGACAAGGCTGATCCGATAGAACTCGCACTCGACGGTTTCTCGGGCAAGCAGGTCTCCGGCACAATCCTCACCGCCAAGAAGGTCACTGACTACAACGACTTCAACCATCCTGATGTGGTCAAGTCTGTTCCCTTCACCGGTGCTAAGGTTAAAGGTGGTAAGCTCAAGGCCACGCTTCCCCCGATGTCGATCGTGGTGCTGAACGTGAAATAGTCCATTCCCAACTACAAGGTACCACCCCTCCCTTGTTAGTCAACGCTCCGCCACGGTGGAATCAAGAATATAACCGAATATCGGGAATATCCTGCAACTCAGGTCACACATGCAACGAGTGAATGTTGTGAAAAGTGACAATTTTCCGCCCGAATGCAGGCGATTTTCAAAAACGAATTCCACTTTGCTCTGAATTTTGCGAATTTTGGATGCTTTTTATAAAACACTGATAAACAGCATGATACCAAGTAATAGCTATTTCCAACTCATCAGAAAGGTACTTTGATGAAAAATTCTCTAGAGAATTTTCGGTCAAAGTACCTTTTTCATAGGGTCAGAAAGGCTTTTTGATATTCTCAAAGTACCTTTCTGACACTGTCAAAGTACCTTTCTGATCATATCATCTCACCTATTTTGTTGTTTCAACTCGGAAAAATGATCGCTTCACTCCACATTTTGTCTCAAAGTCCCAAAATGGTTTCTCTAGATTGAAAGTTCAGGATGATGTACTTTTGTAAAGGAAGTTCACTCATTACAAAGAAGTTCCATCACCATATAAGAAGAGGAGGCTCCAACCCACAGCGGGTTGGAGCCTCTTTGTTATCCTATGCTCTTTCTACTTGAGTTCAGGCCAGCCATGGTTCCACCGAACCGTACGGATGACCAGTTTTGGCATACCTTCACTTTTGATACTATAACCATGACAAATGAAGAGGTCACCTCTCTTCTGCTTCTTCGGCAATGGGAGATGATAGACGGCACAATGGCCGGCTGCCTCGTATTGCTTTTTATCGCCCTCGATGACGAGCGTACCGCCACCATTGAGCATGACCTTACCCTCCCGATCGAGATAGGGACCGGTGATCTTCCGGCTTCGTCCTACGACCACACGGTAGTTGCTCTTCATGCCCCGGCAACAGTAGTCGTGACTGATGAAGAGATAGTACCAGCCTTGGTGCTTGAAGATGAACGGAGCCTCAATGGCATTAGGCCCGGCATAGGCCGAAGTGGGATTGGCCGGGAGGCTCTTGGTGCCCTTGGCATAGCGACGCGCGATGGTGAAAGGACGTGCTCCGGCAGCGGCATGTAGCGTCGTGTCGAGCCGAAGGAGCTGAATGCCATCCCAAAACGAACCGTAGGTCAGCCACGGCTGACCGTTGTCATCGATGACGAAGTTGGGGTCGATGGCATTCCAGTCGTCGCGTCCTTCACGTGAGGCGATGATGCAACCCTCGTCGCGCCAGGCGCTGTTGTCAGAGAGGCGGTCAGCTGAGAGAAGTCCGATGGCCGACGTGTTCTTACCAAATGTCGAACAGGAATAAGCCATATACCAGCGGTCATGGTAGCGGATGATGTCCGGAGCCCAGAGATCGCCCCGCAATCCGGGTACGCTGTCATGTGCCCAAGCGGGAATATGGTCTTGCAGGACGCCACGCTTCGCGATGTCCCAAGTATGTAAGTCGCAGGAGGTCATGCTGAGAATGCCGGGACCGGTACAATAGAGATGGTAGGTACCGTCGTCATAAGCCATGACAGGGTCATGAGTCCAGGGATCCGTGACACCATGGGTCTCAGACTCTCCTGCCAAGGCTGTGGCTACGCTGAGCGCGGCCACAACCAAGGATAAGATGATTTTCAATGATGAATTGTTCTTACTTTCTCACCACCTTCTTTCCTCCGGCAATGACAACGCCCTTGTAGCTATTGCCTACACGCTGCCCACAGAGATTAAAGGTTGCTGTCTTTCCTTTGCCAACAGCCTGCGTCTCAATACCCTTAATGCCCGTAGCAAGGGAAGAGCCATCGATGTAGGACTTCTCATTAACGAAGGACAGCATCACCTGCGAGGGTGCAGACGCGATGGGCATGACAAAACCATAGTTATAGACCTTTCCCGACTTCGCCGTGATAGTAGCCTTCATGGTGAACGTGCCGTCAGTGGCTAAACTCACGGTCATATCTACCAATGAGCCGTCCATGTCCTCCTTGAAGGTATCCCAGTTAAAGTCGCTGGTCAAAGAAGTGTACCAGCTATTGTCAGTAGTATTAGCGGTCGGTGTCCATCCGTAGTTGTCGTTACGGAGCATCACATACTCCTTGTATCCGTTGGAGCCACGCTCGCTGTTGGTCACGCTGAGTATCCAGTTGTCCCAGTTGTTGGCCTTGTCGCTGTAGTTATAGAACTTAAACACCGCATCCGATCCAGCCTTGAGGGTGTAGTACTCCTTCGAGAAGTTTGTCCACCATGCAGCCGTGAGATCTTTTTGCTGAGACTCAGGATAGTAAACGGGTGTAGAGGCCTGTGCGTTCTTGTCGACATTGAGGCTAAACTCCTTACTATAGGCATATCCGTCCTTGGAGATGGTCATCGTCAGCGTGACGGGTCCTTTGCCTGTTATCTCACCAAAGTCGGGATCAAAGATGTTGGGATCGCTTGATTTCCAGCTCACCGTTGTGCCGAGATGTCCCGTTTCGGGCAGTGTCATGTCGCTGTTGATGGTTGCCCCATCCTGGAAGGGCAGCAGCGTATGGTCAAGCGTATAGGCGATGGCGGCCTTGGCATCAGCCTTTGAAGCCCACATCTCCACCTGCCGCGTCTGTCCTCCGGCTGTACCATTAGTGCCGCTGTTGTCGGAGAGTGCGGTAATGCAGAGGGCCGGAATGTCGGTATAGTCGATGGTCTCCTTGACGAGCACGCCTTTATAGTCCACACCGGAGATCGAGAGGGTAATGTAGTCAGAGCCAGCCTTGCGTGTCCACGTGCCGTTGCTGACACCCGTTCCGGTCACCTTGCCGTCGGCGGAGAGATGGATGTCGACGGGCTCTGCGACGGAAGCCGTAGTAGCCTGATTGTCGTTTGACAAAGCAGCATGGGACTGGTTATATTGATGGCGAATCAACTGGTAGTCGCCTGGGATCTCATCGTCAGCAACAGAAGCGGTTGTCACAACCGAACTGACAGTAGCCGTCTCTCCATGGAACTCATACGGTGCGACGACAGGCCATCCGTCCTCGTTGAGGAAGAGCTGGTGGATGCGCACCTCATGGCCGAAAGTGCCATCGTTGAACTTAGTATGATAGACCACGAAGGCGCGTCCCTTGTCGTCGACAAATGCCGAGTTGTGACCTTGCGCCACCTCACCTTTGGGCATTGTCTCCCATTTGTATCCGTCCATGAGCAGCACACCGCGGTTGTCAGTAGCCCCGGCGCCATAGTTCAGCGCATAGCGATCATAAATGGCCGACGTGCCGTTGGTGTCGACATACGGACCCTGAGGCGAGGTGGAGCGGAAGACGCGCATCTGATAGCCCTGACTCGGGTTCAGGCCGCCATAGGAGAGGAAGAGGAAGTAGTAGTTGCCGATCTTCTGGATATAGCTGCCCTCGCCGGACACATAATATCCACCGGCAATCTTCGTACCGAAGTAGGGGTCAGCAAGAACATTATAAGTGTTCGCGCCCGCTGTCGTCGCCGTACCCGAAGTCTGATATTCAGGCTTGTAGGTATAGTCGCGCAGACCTGTCGAAGGGTCGAGGCGAAGCAGGAAGATGCCACCAGACCAGGATCCGTAGGACATCCACAGGTTGCTGTCATCATCATAGAACACACAAGGGTCGATGTCGTTGGGATAGACATTGCCCCATGAGGTCTGTCTGCTTTGTGCGATGCTGTAGCGTGACGGGAGCGTTGTTGACGAGCCCGTCACTTTGGGCAGGTCGGTCTGCGTGAAGTCATTGCCCTTGGTATAGCCGTTGTGATCAAAGCGCCCACTAAACCCAGAGTAGTTGACCACACCCTGATATTGCCATGGTCCCCGCGGGCTGTCAGCAGTGAAGAGCACAATACTCGAGCACCAGTAGTCGCCGTTGAGCGACATATAGAGGCACCACTTCTTCATCGCTTTGTTGTAGATGATATCCGGTGCCCACTGCATGCCCCTCACTGTGTTGCCAGTATATTGCCAGTCATGGGCGTTGCCGTAAGCGTCGGCATAGTTGATGCGGTCGCCACTGCCATTGGCAAAGAGGCTGTTGGCGGTCCCGTCGGTCTCGCCATCGGCCCACGATGTGTCCCAGTCCTGATAGTTGCTGTCCGCCGTGGTGCTGCCATGACCGAGATGTGAGCCATAGATGTAGAACACAGGGGCAGAAGGATTGGTGATGTTGTCCATGACTATTGACGGATCGTGACAGCTGACACGGTGAGAATAAGTCTTCATCGTATAGCTATTGACAAGATCCGCATCTGTGAGCGAGGTCTGAGCCATGGAAGGCAGGGCAAGTGCCAATGCTATGGCAGAGAGACAAAAGTGCTTCATATTACTTTGCATGATGATTTTAAGTTTAGGAAAGAATCGATCCTTACACCTTATTATATATAGCACAACGATAACGAGCTAAAGAAGCTCACACCACTACAGGGCAAATGACCTCAGCCTGAAGAAAAGATGATGCCATGACCGACAAAGATGTGCTTCCACAGCCATGACATCACCGGCATTGCTTTGCCGGAAAGAATCGTTCGATAATGATTTGTCTTATGTAGTTTTATCTTCTGTGAATCGGGGAAGGCTGGTCATCTGCCGATGTCAGTGGCGATGTGAGAGGCGGGCTTCCACCCTACCCCTCACTATCACTACTATATTTTATCTTCTGTGCGCATGTTTTTTGGCAAGAGCCGTATTGCTGAAGACCAAGTGACATCCGTCAACAGTAAAGTCAACGTTCAAGTCATTGGGGTTGACGGTGTTCACGCCGAGGTAGTACTGCACGTAGGTCTTGCCGTCGGTACCCTTCATGACAGCCTGCACGTCGGCAGTGCTGTTGCCCACGTTGGTGACGAAGATGTTCACCTTGGCACCATTCATGGCAGCGAGCCAGGTCGCCCAGTCGGATTGTCCACCACTGGAGAGGGCAGCTGAGTAGCCATTGCCCCAGCCGTAGTTGTCGGAGCGGAGCACACCATACTCAGCCTTAGCCGTGTTGCGCAGCACGATGACCCAGTTGTTCCAGTTGTTGGCACCGCTGGTGTAGTTGGTGAATGAGAACTGGCGTGTCTCGCCCTCGGGCACCTTGACATCAGCGTCGAGGTGTGCGCTCCACCAAGCCGAACTGTTGTCCTCAGCACCGAGTACGCTCGGAGTCACGGTGACAAGGGTAGAGGTTGACTCGGCCACGCGGACACGTGTCGTCGTCGTCGTACCATTGACCGACGAGATGGTCACGTCGTGGGTACCTACTGTGGCGGGCACAGCAGAGAACGTAAGCTTGGAGTTGTCGACAACACCCGAGGTACCGTCCTTATAGGTGGCTGTCACCTGCATGCCTGTGGGATCGAAGGCGATGGTGCGAGCAGTCATGCCACTCGTGGCGGCAGAGGTATAGAAGTAGTAGCGGCGGTTTGTCGGAGCCTTGGTGACCTCAAGCTTGGTAATAGCGGGCACGACAGTGAACTTAGCGTTGGCGACGATAGGCTTGCTGCAGTTCTCGCCCTTGAACGTCTTGTTGTAGATGACCACAAGAGTCTTCTCACCCAAGTCATTCATGTCGGGGATAGCCGAGAAATAGAGCTCAGCAGCGGGCACGGTCTTCTTCACACCCTCCTCAAAGGTTACCTCGGCGGAGACGTTCTGCATGGCGTCGTCGAGCGAAGTGCCCTGATCAACGGTCTCTGGTACATTATTGAGCGTCATCGACAACGGTTGCTTGTCCTCAGCAGAGGTCAGACCGCCGATAGGCACGATGTTGGTCGAGAGGAAATCGATGTAAGAACCCTCGGGTACAAGGAAACAACGGATGTTAGAGTCCGAAGCATCAGCATTAAGGTTGACGAGAGCCGATGGCTGGGTGTAGGTCTTCGTCACTGTGCCGTTGGTGATCTTCACGACAAAAGAGTCCTTGCGGGAGCGGTCAACGGTGAGGGTCACCTTGCCACCGAGCTTCTGCACACCGTCGTCGGTGTCGGTGTTGAAGGTCAGGTTGCTCTCCACTTTGCTTCTGTCGATGTAGTCACCCCACTCTGAGTTGCCACTGGGCTGATTGTCGAAGCGGATGGCACCATACTCCTTATATCCGTCACTGCCTCTGTCGGCATCGTTAGTGATGATCATGGCGAAGTTCTTGTAAGTGTTCGGAGCAGACGGATTGATGTTCAGGTTGAACTGAGCGTTCCACTTCTGGTTCTCCCCGATGACATAGTACTTGGAGAAGGCCGACCACCAGCCAGAAGAGAAGTCAGTCTTACCAATGGTGTACACATCCTCCTGCATACCTTCGAGGACTTCCTCTCCCGAGCCCTTAGAATTATTGATAGAGTCAATCTTCTCGGATATCCAGTCAGGCGTATCCATATTGTATAGTTCACCGCCTTCGCAACCTGTCAGTGCAAGCAGACCAAGTGCTACTGCGCAAAAGGTGGACGCGATATGATTGAAATATTTCATAGTTACTTATTCTTTTGATTGAATGTATTATTTGCTTAGGTCTACGACCGGATGGATTGTCCACCCATTTTGTTCGAAGTAGTCAAGATTACTCGTGCTGTTATTTGCTGAGTTGCCTTTCAAAGCAGGATTCTCATTAGTAAGGATCTGACAGAAGGGAATAAACTCATGTCCGGGCAGATAGGTATCGAATGAGCACTTCAACTCTGGATCCTTGCCAACATCAGAATAATTCACAGGCTCGGTAACACGATGCTTAGAGCGACGGAAAGTCTCATGCTCTTTAAGCTGTTGCTGACGATCTTCACGATAGAAGAATCCCCAACGAATCAAATCCATACCACGACCATACTCACAACCGAACTCCTTCGGGCGCTCCACATTGGCAATCTGCTCAAAGAGCTTGTCCTTCGTCGGAAAGTCAGCCAGTTTCAAATCAGCCAGTCCGGCACGACGACGCACCTCATTGATCCAGTCGATAGCCTGCTGTGTCGGGCCATTGACCTCGTTCTCGCACTCTGCGGCACGCAACAACACATCGGAGTAGCGCATCAGGCGCAGGTTGATACCACAATGCAAGCCTGTAGTCACACTACTGTAGAGTCCTGTACGGAAATTCGTAAACTTACAAATAGGCAGACCGCCATTGTTATTATTGGTCACAATAGTATCAGTTGGTGAGATCTTCTTTGTATAGCAGACGTTTCCAAGAGTCTGCTTATTATTATCCCAATCTGCCTCATAAGTGCCAATGGTCCAATACAGACGTGGATCAAGATGTCCATCAGTGGTACGCTCCTGCTTGAAGAGCTGATAAAGCCAAGGAGAAGCACTCAAGTCAGCCCAACCGCCAAAGTCACCTGGAGCGAAATTACTTTCAACAGACTGTCCCTGAGTAGCATTCTTACTGGTGTTGACAGGTGTCCATTCATCATCGGTACCCTGAGATCCATAGTCAAGGAACTGTACTTCATAGAGACTTTCGTCGTTGTTCTCATATTCTGGACCCTCACGGAAGTTGTCGCCATAGTTGGCCATGAGCTTATAGGTACCGTACTTCTTGTTGATGATATCCTTCAAGACGGTCAGTGCCTCACTGTACTTATGACGCTGCATCAGCGCGCGGGCATAGTATCCGGCAGCAGATCCGCAGGTAGCACGTCCCTTGGCCCATTCGCCACCTTTGTCACGTGAAGGCAGAAGCGTCATAGCCTCTTTAAAGTCTTTCTCGATCTGGTCCCAAATATCATCATAAGTGGAGTTGCCGGCATAAAGACCGCCAAGAGTAGAATAGGAACTATAGTCGGTCACGAGAGGTGGATTCTGATAGTAGCCTGCCAAGTTATAATAAGCTAAGCCACGAAGGAAGAGCAGCTGCCCCTTGATGTACTGCATCTTTTGGGAGAGCTGGCTGTCATCATCGCCGCAGCGCGACAAGCCAAAATTACAAACGTTGATGGTATAGTACCAGTCCATATACGGGCCTTTGCCGATGTCGTCAGTGACAGGATCGTTATAGTCGTCGAAAGGCATATACCAAATCTGAGAGGAGTTCCATACTTCATCACCCCGAGTAAGGTCAAAGGTATAGCTCACACGTGCATAGGAACCGCCCATACGTGTATGGTTGTATGCAGCAATGACTGTTTCTTCCAAGTCATTGGCATTGAAGCCGAATGTTGCCGATGTCTGCTCATTGGGGTTTTCCAAGTCGAGCTTACTGTCACAAGAAGTGACCAGCCCCAAACCGAGGAGCAGTGCAAAGGATATATGATATAATTTCATAATATTTTCTGTTATTTTATAATTGGTATATTTAGCTCTGTTCGCTTTACTAAGACTCACATCAGAAACTGAAGTGGAGTCCGCACATAAATGTACGCGGAGTCGGGAACGAGCAGAAGTTGTAACCCGGAGTGAATGTACCGCCTGCATAGTCTACATTATAGCCATGATAGCCTGTAAAGGTGTAGAGGTTCTGCGCAGAGACATAAACACGTACGCTGTTTACATATCCGCCAAACCACTTGTCAGGCATGTTGTAGCCAATCTCTACGTTGGCAATCTTCCAATAAGCGGCATTCTGAATCTGACGTGAACTAAACAAGTCATTCCATGCGAGCGTAGCATTATTTGCCGCATAAGTACGAGGTACATTACTCAGATAGGTAGCACCATCATCTGACCAACGATTGGCATCAAGCATCTTGGGATCTCTGTTGGAATATCCATAACAAGAGTTGAGACTATTGTAAATGTCATCACTTACATGATAGTTAAGTGCGCCATAAGTGGAGATGTTCAAATCAAAACCTTTATACTCCAAACGAGCATTGATACCGAAGTTGACCTTTGGCAGACCACTACCCAAGACTGTTCGGTCCTTATCGTCTATTACGCCATCGCCGTTAACATCCTCGTAGTAACAATCGCCAACATTAGCTCCACTTTGATAAGCACTCTTGCCCTGAGCTGCTGAAATAGCATTCAGTTCATCAAGTTGTGCCTGCGTGCGAATGATCCCCTTATACTTCCATCCATAGAAGCGACCAATTTCCTGACCTACTTCCGTGATGTAGTTTCCTGTGATGTAAGAAGCTGAAGTGAAGCCCAACTTCTTCACTCGGTTGCGCAATGTGCTGAGGTTGGCACCCACTTCATACTTCAGAGCATGGTCGCGATTACGATAGGTAGCGCTGAACTCAAAACCGCTGTTGTCCATCGTTGCAGCATTCATCGTAACCGTGGCGTTAGAAACACCGGCCGATTCTGGTACAGGAACGCTATAGAGCAGATCCTCAGAACGATTCTTGTAGTACTCAGCTGTGAATTCCAACCTATTGTTGAACATAGCCAGATCGAGTCCGATGTTAGTAGACTTCTTTTTCTCCCATGCAATGTTGCCATTAACAAACGTAGAGATAGCAGAACCATAAACAGGACTGTTTCCGAAGCTATAGCTCATGTTGTTGCGCTGCATGGTGGCCATATACTGGTACTCGCCAATATTCTCATTACCGAGTTCACCATAGCTGGCACGAATCTTGAACAAATTGATAAGATCATGACTGAAGGGGAAGAAATTTTCCTTATCAAAACGCCAACCTGCAGAAACCGAAGGGAAGGTACCCCAGCGGATATTCTTGGTCAGACGCGAACTACCATCACGACGTACAGTGGCAGAAAGCAGATACTTCTCAGCGTAGTTGTAGTTCAAACGACCAATATAAGAGGCAATGGCGTGCTTATACTCATAGGAGCTGGCATCGCGCTTTGCACCGGTTTGGAGCTGGAGATAATAAGGCTGAGAGAGATCATTTGCCCAGCCTGTAAGCGTATTGGTATGCTCCTCCTCATAAGTCTGGCCAACGACGAGGTTGATATTATGCTTACCAATATGTCCATCGTAGGTCAAAGTATTCTCGATCAAAGCGTCTGAGTAGTCACGGGACCCCTTAGTAAGCTTTTCATTGGACTTAGCTAAGTAAACTCGGTTACTCTGAATCCAAGCAGGAATCCATGTCTTATCAGTGCAATGTGTCTTGCTATACGACAAGTTAATCTTATAGTTAAGGTGGTGGTTCTTCAGATTAAGACCAACCATCTTGAACAAATCGACGTCAGCAGAACCAGTACCTACAAATCGATCTACAAGAGTATTACGAGTCAACATGTTGTTGACCAGCAATGGGTTGGATGCAGAGATATCACCATGAACCGTATCGTAATAGACACCATATCCATAGGCATCATACTTATAGTCACTGGCAGCGCCTACACGATCGTCGAGCACCCAAGTTGAGGGATCGTAAGCCTTGATAGTCGGAGGCATGATAAGTGTACCGCGCAGGACGTTGGTCACATCACCATAAAGGCCCTGCACATACTCAGAAGCATTGGAAAGACCCATATTGTCCTGATCGGAATGAGAATAAACAATTCCGGTACGGAACTTAATGAACTTAGTGTCCATTGTATTGTTAACACGGGCAGTATAGCGTTTGTAGTTAGGACCAGCCCCTTCGATGGTTCCCTTTTGCTGGAAGAAATCAAGACCTACATTATAGGTATTGTGTGCTCCACCACCACTGAGGTTGACATTGTGGTTCTGACGGATTCCTGTCTTGAAGACCTCGTCGAACCAGTCTGTATTCGTACCATCTTGGAAATGATACTTGCCATCCTCGCCAAGTGAATAGCCACCAGGTATAGGAGTGCCAGAATTAGTACAAGCCTGACCAATATGCTGACTGTACTGCTGAGCGTTCATCACATCGTAAACGCCCTTAGATATATTATCAACACCAAAATAGCCACTATAGTCCACCTTCAAAGGCTGATCTTTCTGTCCATTCTTGGTAGTGATAATGATCACGCCGTTAGCAGCACGAGATCCGTAGATGGCACCGGCGGCTGCATCCTTCAAAACCTGAATAGTAGCAATATCATTCGGAGAGAAGTCACGAATAGTCGTACCCATAGGCACACCGTCTATGACATAAAGAGGAGCAGTACTTCCAAATGATCCAATACCACGAATACGTACAGAAGGATCTGCACCAGGCTGACCGTCAGTCGTGATCTGCACGCCAGGAACCTTACCCTCAAGCATCGTGGAAATGTTGGAGTTGGACACCTTCTTTAGTTGGTCAGCATTAACCACAGCGACAGAACCAGTCAAGTCGGCTTTCTTCTGAGTACCGTAACCGACGACGACAACCTGATCCAAAACACGGTCATCGGTAGTCATCTGTATCTTATCAATGATAGCACGACCACGTACAGCAATCTCACGATCCTTATAACCTACATAGCTAACTACGAGCGTAGCATTGGCAGGAGCATCAAGATTGAAATTACCGTTGAGATCGGTCACAGTACCACCCTGTCCACCTTTAATCTTAATGGTGGCTCCAGTAAGCGGCTCACCCTGATCGTCTACGATCTGGCCTTTCACCTTAATCGTCTGTGATTGTGATACGGCAGCCTGCAACGGCATCGGGAAGGTGGACAAACCACCCATCGCACCCAGGCATAGCATCACTGAGAAGAGTTGTTTCTTCATTGTAGTAATAATTAGGTTGTTATTGATGTTTACGTTTCTGAGGCCAAAATTAAGAAAAGTGTAATAAAACACGGTGGACAAAACGCTAAATAAGTTGGACAAACTGCATTTTGGGGGTAAAAAATAGGCTTTAGAGAGCAATATACGGCAAATGTCCACTTCAAACATCGAACGATTTGTCCACCTAAAAGAAGAAATAGCTATAGTCCTGCAAAACGGAACTCACCAAGTTGAAAATGAATAATGCAAGATTGATTATCAGTGTTGGTTTCATTTGACATGGTTGCACCATGACGAAAACAGGTATTCTCAATGGTATCCACATTCCCTCCACTTGGGAAGGGTTAGGAAAGAGCTTGAGGAAGGGCTAAAAAAAGGCTCCACGAAACCGTGGAGCCCATATTGAATGAATGGAATATTCTATAACTAAGAGCAACTACTTGAGTGCAGCGACCTGCTTCGCAGTCTCGTTCTCAGGATCGACAACAAGGAGCTTCTCAGCCCACTCCTTAGCACCTGCTGTGTCCTTCTTGACATTGTAGTCATAAACCAACATGTAGAGATAAGCCTGCTTGAGCATGGCCTTCTCACTACTGCTCAGATCTGTCTTCCCCTCTAAACTGGAAGAGAGAGCTTCATAATAAGGCTTGGCAAGACCAGCCTTGCTGTCTGGATCAAGGTTGGCATTAATCTGACCGCGCATAAAGTTGCAGTAGTTCTTATAGTTGGGGAACATCTCCATCATCTTGGCATAGACCTCATCAGCCTTCTTGAAAGCGGCAGCGGCAGCAGCCTTGTCACCGGCACCGGCCTTCTTGGAAGCATAGTCGGTATAGAGACCTGCCATGCTATCATAGTCATCCATGGTCGGTTTATCCTTAGCATCGATAGATTTCTCGAGATAAGCTACAGAGTTATTGAAGTCGCCCTTCTCTTTATAAACATCAGAGAGGTTCTTCAAAAGCACGGACTTGGAAGCGATGGCATTGCTGTCTACTACCAAATCCTCAATAGCCTTATTATAAGCAGTGATTGCCTCGTCATAGCGCTTAGCCAGATCGAGAGCCTTACCATAGTAGCCGTAGTCATCAGCAGTGATGTGTGCACTGTCGCTCTTGTTGAACAGGCGATCAGCATAGTCCAAAGCATTTTGGGAATCACCCAGATTAGTGTAATTCCAAAACATCAGACGGTTCCAACCAGCACGTCGCGGATCCTTTGCCAAACCGGCCTTGGAGACATCGATACTCTTCTGAGAGTTACCCAGCAAGAACTCTGTCATAGCATAGCGAGTGATATCCTCATCCTCCATAGAAGCGATATTCTGAACCTTGTTGAAGTAAGACTCTGCTTTCTGGAAATGATCAGGAACTGAAGAGAAATAGTAAATACGACCTGCCAAAGCGTCAACAGGATAGTCGGGACGCTGCTTACGAAGATCCTCCAGGTTGCTAACGGCATCCTCGGGACTACGACCACGAAGAATCATGGCATACTTGTAATAGCCCTCAGGATCCTTCGGATCGAAATACTTGGCCTGCTGATAGTTCTCAGCAGCTGCACCTGCGTCATCCTTGGAGACAGCGATGTCACCCTTCAACAAGAATGCCTTAGCGTACTTAGGATTGCGAGCTAATGCATAGTTGGCGAAAGCTGCTGCATTAGCAGTATCCTTCTGAGCCAGGAATACTTTACCAAAAGCAACAAGCACCTCAGGATTTTTTTTGTTGTCCTTGTAGAGTTGCTTTACCTGATCCTTATAATCAGCACCTTTAGCCAAGATGACTTTGGTGCCCTGCTCAATGACTGCTTTATTGTCGTTCTGAGCAAAAGTAGGCACTGATGAACCGAGTATCAGTGCACCCATCAATAAATATTTATAAGCCTTCATAATTCTACTGTTCTTTATAGAGTTCTATTATGTTTATGAATACTTTAATGCAAAGACGAACCTACAAGCAAAATGTTTCTGCTATTGATTAACATTAACATCTCTTACATTGATATTACCAAGTACAGGCAACAAACCGGCACGCATGACGATACGTTGCCCCTTAGGCCCCTCAATGAAATGGGCAAAGCCCCAAGGCAAGCCCTGGCGAGGATCGTTGAGCAGGGCATAGATGGTTCTTACCAATGGATACTCGCCACTATAGATATAGTATTGATAAGGTTTGCGGCCACTCGTAGGAGTAGCAGGATGAATCAGACTCACACTCATCACACGGATGTTACGCTTAAACGTGAGGTTGGTGCTGTCGCCTTTATCATTGAGCCAGTTATTGCCGATGATACCAATGGCATCTCGATGCTGCTCAACATATTTAATCACATCAGTGGTCTTCTTCACTGCTGCTACATTCTTGTTGAGAATGGCATGACCGCCAAGTATGGAATCTTCTACATAATGAACTGTACTTGACTTAGGATTGTCAAATACGACGGTGATAGGCTGGTGGGAACCATCCTTAAAGATATCACTCCACTTCGTTGCCTTACCGTTCATAATATCACGGATATTCTGAACAGACAACAACGTGTCACGGCAATCCTTGTGGCAGATGAATGCCAAAGCATCATAGGCCAACTTGATGGCTACAGGCCGATAATTCTGTGTCTGCAAACTCTTTAACTCGGACGGAGTGAAATTGCGTGCCGTGAATGCCAGCCAAGACTTGCCACTGAGCACGCGGTTGATCGCATCGCTCTCATTGGTATAGACAGGTTTCACCTTGGCCTGGGGATAATCATGTTCAAAGACGAAGCGCTCGTCTTCGATAATGGGACTAAAACTCTCATCAGAGACGAAACTGATCGTCCCTGATGAGTAAGTATCTGTCCGTCCGTCTTTCCCCTTCTTGCTATTACCACAGGCAGAGAGAAGACAGACAGAAAGTGCTAATCCTACAAAAAAGTAAGATGTTATTTTCTTCATATAAACTTTTACTGCAATCTGAAAGATACAGGTACGTTATACTTCACACGAACAGCAGAACCATTCTGCTTACCAGGAATCCAGTGCGGCATGGAACGAACCACGCGCATAGCCTCACGGTCAAGAGAGGGGTCTACGGAACGAGCGACCTTCACGTCAGTGATGGAACCGTCGCGCTCAACCACGAAGGAAACGACGACACGACCCTGAACACCATTTTCCTGTGCTACGACAGGGTACTTGATGTTGTCGGAAAGATACTTCATCAATGCTGCAGGACCACCGGGGAAGGAAGGCATTTGCTCCACGACCTCGAAAACCTTGTTCTCGACCTCGGGCTTTTCCTCAGCGGGTTTGACAGGTTCGTCGGCCACACGCTGTGTAACCTTCAGAATCTCACCATTGTCGCTGTTACCCTTTACGTCGAGTGCACCGATAGCAGTGTTGGTCTTCATCAACTCAGCCTGGGTCTTCATCTCCTCCTCCGGCTTCACCTCGTTATCTTTCTTGATGACAGGTGCCGTGAACTTGATAGAAGACTTAACTTCCTTGACAACCTCTTTCTTCTCGGGTTCTACAATTTCCTTACGCTTTACCTCAGCCTTTTTCTGCTTAGGCTGGTTGAGTGCGGAAAGCTCAGTGACTGCCTCGTTCTTGGCATGGGCTGCCTGATACTTGTCGTATGCAGACTTGGCCACATATACACCAACCAGAAGGGCGGCCAGCACCGCTATCACAATGATTGAGTAGATGTTTCTCTTAGGAGTACCCTTACGGAGCCTGTAAGCTCCATATTCATGGTTTCTTCCCTCAAAGATAAGATCGACCCAACCATTGGTTGTTAAATCAATATTTGCCATTTTTTCACTTTTAAATCGTTACTGAATGTGCTTAAAGCTTGACATTGTTCTTCTTGAGAAGCTCTATGTCTTGCGGATTAAGCTTATCGATCACATACTTACCAATGCTGCAGATCTGCATCTCATCGAGAGCATCTACAAGATTCTTGTAATTAGCATCGTCGGTAGCCTTGATAATGATGGTCATCGTGCTGATCTTCTTATCGGGCAGGATACCGGCCTTGATCTGTGCCAGTTTAGCGTCGTAGATGCTGTCCGGCATCTTATGACCTTTGCTTTCCATATCCTGGCGCTGCTTGTCAAGAGCCACCTTGGCCTTCATCACGTCCTGAACAGGATAGGTTCCATCCTCAGTAACGTGGTTATAGAGCACAGAGCGGATACCCTTGGTACCCCATGTTGTCTTCTTCAGACAAGAGGGATCCTCAGGCTTCACCTGACCAGCCACATAATAGATCTGGTTATCAGCGGCACAATAGACCGTAATGGTATACGATGCCTTTGTGACACTCTTGTCCTGATCCTGAATGTTCTTATCGTTACTCGGCATACTCAATTCCATCGTCTGGGGCTTGGCCAGAGAGGTACAAAGCATGAAGAACGTAATAAGAAGCATCATCATGTCAACCATAGGAGTGAAGTCCACACGGACATTCATCTTCTTTTGCTTGCTTTTTCCTTGCTTTGCCATTTATTAGTCCTCCTGTTTCTTATATTGAGTAATCAGGTAGTAACGGTTCTCGTTCATGTCCTGAAGCTCGCTCATGATCTTCTTCACGATGCGGTAAGGAGTCTTCTCGTCAGCCTTGATAGCAATCTTGGCATCAGGGTTGGTGTTCTTGGCTGCCTTTACCCAAATCTGGAATTCACTCATAGCGGCATCACCCGTCTTGCCTGGTACAGAGTCTGTTGGAATACCATACTTCTTGATGGCAACCGGCATTTCTGTCTTTGGCAGGCTGAGATAGCCCTTCAGGTCATTCATTGGAACGCCCCACATAGGATCGTTGAGGAACTTCTTCTCCTCAGCGGGTGAGAGCGACAAGCCAAACTGACCAGCCACATCCTCGAGAGTGGTCTGGACATCGGTCGTCTTGTCCATGCTCATGAATATCTTACCGTCATTGCTGACCAAGACATTCAGGACGTTCTTCTCTGGAACTTTGATTTCAGACACTGAGCCAGGCGTGTTGACCTTCACTGGCTCCTGCTTCACGAACGTAGACGTCAACATGAAGAAGGTAAGCAGAAGGACCATCACGTCAGACATAGGTGTCATGTCTATCCAGACGTCTTTCTTAGCTATTTTTACTTTACCCATAATGATAAAATTTTAAAGGGTTAGTAAAATTAAGCCTCGTCTGTGTGGTTAGCTTCGTATGTCTGAGCGATTGTGTAACCTACTTCGTCGAGTGCGTATGTCAGCTTATCGATCTTGTTGGTGAAGAAGTTATAAGAAATAACGGCGCACCAAGAAGTTGCGATACCGAAGGCCGTGTTCACAAGGGCCTCAGAAATACCAGTTGACAAGGCGAGAGAGTCACCACCACCACCGGCAGCCAGAGCTTGGAATGAACGAATCATACCGGTCACAGTACCAAGCAGTCCGGTAAGGGTACCCAGTGTAACGATGGTTGCGATGATCGGGAGGTTCATCTGCAGAGTAGGCATCTCAAGCTGAGTAGCCTCCTCGTGTGCCTGCTGAATCTTAGCAACTTTCTGGCTCTTCTTCAAAGAAGCGTTGGCACCGCTCTCCATATCCTTGTAAGCGTGAAGAGAAGCGAGAACGACGTTTGCAACAGAACCGCGCATCTCGTTGCAGAGCTTTTCAGCCTTGTCGAAGTCGTTAGCCTTCAGACTTGCCTTGATGTTTGCCACGAACTTGGTGAGGTTTTTCTTACCGAAAGCGGTCTTCAAAGCCAACCAACGCTCAACAGTAAGGCAGAGCACGGTGAGCAACAATGTGTGGATCACAGGCACCACATAACCACCCTTGAAGATAGTACCGAGAATGTTGACAGGAGCGTTAGCATTGTCGCCACCCTGGAAGTTGTCGCCGTTACCAAGAACGAGATTGAAGATGCAAAGAGCTGCGATGAAGCACAATACAATGATCCAGAACGCACCTCTGATACCAGTGAAGCCCTGAGACTTCTTTGCAGCTGCTGGAGCTGCCACCTTTTGTGATGTTGCCATAATTTTGAATAATTTTTTGGTTTATAGTAAATTTAAGTTGTTATCTTCGTCTAACATACGACCACGCTTTCGCGCCTAATCCTGCCTTATCGGCGGAATCCACACGCAAAGATAGTAATTTATGCTTGACTACGAGAGCTTTTCTTCTTATTTAACAAATTTTTATTTCAAAAGGGCGGTTACCTCTTTAATTCTGCGCATGGCTTCCCGGATGTTGTCGTCACTTGTGGCGTAACTCATGCGGAAGCAGTCAGGATCGCCGAACGCATCACCGCCGACTGTGGCGACATGACCTTCCTGAAGGAGATACATGGCGAAGTCTGTGGAGTTGTTGATAACGGTCTTGCCGTCGCTCTTGCCAAAGAAACTGGAGCACTTGGGGAAGAGATAGAAGGCTCCCTCGGGAACGTTGACTTCCAGCCCGGGAATCTCACGGGCAAGACTGACAATGAGATTGCGACGCTTCTCAAAGGCTTTACGCATATCCTCTACACACTCCTGGCTGCTCTCATAAGCCGCCAAAGCTGACATCTGGCTGACATCGCAAGTGCCACTGGTGTACTGACCCTGCAACTTGTTGATGCCTTTGACAATCCACTCCGGAGCTGCGACCCATCCCAAACGCCAGCCTGTCATGGCGTATGCTTTGCTGACACCATTACAGATGATGGTACGATCCTTCATGCCCGGGTAGGAGGCAATGCTGGCGCTCTTGCCTATATAATTAATGTGTTCGTAGATCTCGTCAGAGAGAACTAACAGATCTTCATGCGCAAGGATGACCTTAGCCAGTTCGTTCAGCTCTTCTTGAGAGTAGACACTACCAGTCGGGTTGCTCGGTGAACAAAGAATCAGCATTTTGGTCTTAGGAGTAATGGCCTCCTCCAACTGCTTGGCCGTGATGCGGAAGTTCTGCTCGAAGCTGGCACGAATAATGACCGGTGTGCCTCCTGCCAACTTCACCATCTGAGGATAGCTGACCCAGTATGGAGCCGGGATGATGACTTCATCGCCGGGATTGACCAAGGCTAAAATAGTATTGCAGACGCCTTGCTTGCCACCCGTACCGACAATGATCTCCTTATTATTATATTGGAGATGATTCTCTTTGTCGAGCTTTTCCGAAATGGCATTTCTCAGAGCCAGATAACCCGGCACCGGAGAATATTTGGAGTAATTGTCATCAATAGCCTTCTTTCCGGCTGCCTTGATATGCTCCGGAGTATTGAAGTCCGGTTCACCCACGCTCATGTTGATAACGTCAATGCCCTGGGCTTTCATCTCGTTGCTTTTCTGAGACATAGCCAGCGTGGCAGAGGGTGCCAATCGATTCAGACGGTCTGATAATTGTGCCATAGTGATTTCTTTAATATGATTTCATTTGCAAAAGTAAGCATTTTATTCGTTATAACGAAAGAAACATGCTTTTTATTTTCAAATTGAAATAATAATGTTACAATCGTATTACCTACACATTATTTAATATGCAGCTGATGTCCCATACGGTCCCGCTTGGTTCTCAGATACTTAATGTCGTAACGGTTGGGCGACACCTCAATGGGTACATTCTCTACGATCTCCAGGCCGTATGCCTCCAAGCCGACACGCTTGGTGGGATTGTTGGTCATCAGCCGCATCTTATGGACATGGAGATGACGGAGCATCTGAGCACCGCAACCATAATCACGTTCATCAGGCCTGAAGCCAAGGTGTACATTGGCATCTACCGTGTCCAGTCCCTGTTCTTGCAACTTATAGGCAGCAATCTTGTTCATCAGACCGATGCCCCTACCCTCTTGCTGCATATAAATGACGACTCCCTTGCCTTCTTTCTCGATCATCCGCATAGACTTATGGAGCTGTTCACCACAGTCACAACGCATGCTGCCCAAGATATCGCCGGTAGCACAGGAAGAGTGGACACGAACAAGAATGGGCTCATCGTCTTTCCATTCCCCTTTGAAGAGCGCTATATGCTCCAAACCGTTGCTGGTCTGACGGAACGGGATCAAGCGGAAATGACCATAGATGGTTGGCAGGTCTACTTCCTCACCTACTTCAATGCTGGACTCTTTGCGGAGACGATAAGCAATAAGATCCTTGATCGTGATGATACGAAGTCCCCATTCCTCGGCCTTCTCCTGCAACTGAGGCATACGGGCCATGGAGCCGTCATCATTCATAATCTCCATCAGTGCACCGGCAGGATACAGGCCGGCCAACTTACAAAGATCCACCGCTGCTTCAGTATGACCGGAACGGCGAAGTACGCCGTTGTCTTGAGCATACAGTGGATTGATATGACCCGGACGGCCAAAAGTCTGAGGTGTGGAGGCGGGATCTGCAAGCGCAAGAATGGTTGCTGCACGATCGTGAGCGGATACACCAGTCGTACAACCCTCTAACTTATCTACCGTGATGGTGAAAGGTGTGCCTAACATTGAGGTATTCTCCTCGACTTGGTGAGGCAAGTCCAACTCGTCAGCACGTGACAATGTAATGGGCGCACAGAGTACGCCGCGCGCATTCTTGAGCATGAAGTTCACCTTCTCCGGGGTGATCTTTTCTGCCGCAATGATCAGATCGCCCTCATTCTCGCGATCCTCGTCATCTACGACAATGACGAATTTGCCTTCCTTAAAGTCTTTCACTGCATCTTCGATGCTGCTAAGTTTGAAGTCTGCCATGTTATGATTCCTTTTATGATGATACTTATTCTTTCTCAGAGCCCTGCGCTTCATTCTCATGCTGATGAGCCAACTCAGCTGCCAGTCTCTGTTTTCTCTCTATATGATTGATAATGTTTGTGTCTGTAAAACGTATCTGCTTCAAATCTCGTAAGAGACGGAGACGGAAACGCCACATGCGGAAATAGAAGAACATGCCCAACGGCACGATAAGCGCCGAGAGGATGTTCAGCCACTTACGCTCGAACGGGCGTGTATGTGCCTTCAACGTCAATATTGGGTATTGATTGATTTGCTGGAGGATATAGGTGTCACGAGTGTTGGCCAAATCCTTGATGACTGCTTCAAACTCCTCATTCACCCGCTCTATCTCATGATCCGGACGATACTTAAAGAACACCTTGATGACATTGGGTGGTGCCACAAGCTTATGGGCTTTAGAGTAAGCAACCACGTCCTTATTGATAATAAGAAGCTTGTCATGGTCATCGGCATAGTTCGGCTCATTGATGATCACTTCCTTACCCTGAATGCTACGTTTCGTTCTCAAGCCTAACAAGCGACGGAACATGTCTCGCCAAGCATCGGCATTGAACACCATAGAATCGTTGCAAGCCTTGTAAGTAATGAAAACAGCAAGAGGAGTCATCACAACGGGAGCCAGGGTGCGGCCCATCCATACGGCCCACATGCCTTTACGCGCCATCTGATAACTGGAGTTATCGATGATATAGAACACGATAAAGACCAACACGGACACGATAACCGGAACGCCCAATCCTCCCTTGCGGATGATAGCGCCCAAAGGTGCACCGATAAAGAAGAACAGCAGACACTGCAAGGCTAACATGAATTTATTCTGCGCTTCGATCTGGTGTTCACGTACCGTTCGCTCATTGTCCTTAGTCATCATACTTCTAAAATCCAAGTCATTGACGGCTGATTGGACTTTGCCCAACGCCGACGACACTGCCATTCGCTTTTGCTCAGCAGGTGCCTTTCCGAAGACCTTGTCGATATCAAATGACTTCGACATTCCATGTTTCACGGCCACCAACGAATCCTTCTTGGGAAGATGAACATTGGCAAAATAAAATGTACGAGCTTGATTATAAGACACGCGTCCTATGCTGTCATAGGTCCCATTGAGAGAATCTATAGAGTTGACGATCTCCTTTAAACTCTTTCCACGGGCATTGCCGGAAAGCGAAGAGGCATCTGTCAGACTGAAATCTGCATCAAAATCCAAATAGATGCGTTTGGAGATGAAACTCTCTCGGCGGTATGGCACCGAGGCACTTCCCGCCAATTCCTGTGACTGCATGTTCTCAAACCACTCACCACTCCACAAACTGAGCAACAAGTGTTTCTTTTCAGCGGTAGACTGGATCATACCGGAGTCTGCAAGGATAATGGCTGCATCCTCATAGCTCGCCGTCATACGATAGACCATGATGCCGTAGAGCTTTCCAGTCTTCAAATTCTTCTTCTGCACATAGATGTTGCAGTTAGGAATACCATCATAGAAAACGCCTTCGGGGATCTCCAGCTCAGGACTTTTCTGCTTCATCGACAGGAAAAGCTGAGCTAACTTCATGTTTGCTGTAGGGCCAATATTATTTTGAAACACAAAAGAGGTGATGCAGATCAAAGAGGTGATGACGATCAACGACCGGAAGCTTTGCATCAAAGAGATACCTGCCGCCTTGATAGCCGTCAGCTCAGAACTTTCGCCTAAATTACCAAACGTGATCAACGAACTAAGCAAAATAGCCAAAGGCAGAGCCTGAGGTACCATCATCAGAGCCATGTACCAGAAGAACTGAGCCATGATATCCAACGAGATGCCCTTGCCGATCAAATCATCGATATAGCGCCACAAGAACTGCATCATCAGCACAAACTGACAGATGAAAAACGTTCCGGCGAAGAGTAGCCCGAACTGACGGGCTATGAATATGTCGAGTTTCTTTATCCGAAAATTCATTTTGTCTTTATCTCACCAGGGAAATACACCTATTATTATATAAGCACTCCCGCTAAACTCCCACCCTATTCTGAAAGTCCTCAGAGAGATACCTCTATGATATTATATAAGAACCACTGCTAAACTCACATTCTAATCTGAAAGTTGCCAAGGAGACACTTCTGTTATTATATAAGCATCACCAGCCAAACTCTCGTCCTACTCTGAAAGTTCTCAAGGAGATACTATATTATAGGTACCCCAGCTATCGACTGCAAAGTTAATGCAAAAAAGTCAGAAAAGCGAATGTTGCAACAAAAAGTAGCCAAAATATTTGGAGGTTCAAAAACAAATATGTACCTTTGCACTCGCAATTCAGAAATTGCCCATCACGTGTGTTTTTCTCTTTTGCTGAAAATGATGGCGGGATAGCTCAGCTGGTTAGAGCGTCGGATTCATAATCCGGAGGTCGTGGGATCGTGACCCACCCCCGCTACACTGAAAATCAAGCACTTACGGATTTCCGCAAGTGCTTTTTTCATACACGCGAAAACTATGCGAAAACCAAGACGGTTCAGTTTGTCCATGATATTTCGTGGCGTATCAGCCCCGAAATAGTCCGATGGCTTGTATCATTGAATACCTCTTGATTTCAAAATCTTGACAAAACATACGTAATGCCTCTGGCAGAGCCATCGTCCAGCCCTGCCCCTTGCACTTTCGTTAGTCCTTTACAGAACATCTCTAGTCGTCAAGGACCATTTCCAGTAAGGCAGCACCTCTATCTTTCCATGATTGTCCTCAATGCCCGTCTCCTCGTCGTAAGTGATAATGAGGCGACGCTTGCATTCCAATACGGACGGAAGCTTCTTCAACGCATTCACCTCTCTTTCGTATGTACCGTCGCTTTGGCTAAGATTGTAACATACCTGAATGGCAAGTCCATCCTCGGGTATATAGAAATCGACTTCGACACCCGAATTGTAATAGAAAACGCGCTCATTGTCGGGGTCATTACCATACATCCTTAACAATGTCACCGCCACGAGGTTTTCCAACAAGGAGGTATCTGCATCAATAAGGAAGAGATTGAGGATGCCATTGTCGGTAAAATAATACTTGCTGATAGTCTCTTTCTCCACAAACGGCGAAGCAATGTTATGCATACGCAGCAACAGCCATGCGTCTTGGCAATACTGCACATAGTTGCCAACCGTAGGTACGCTGATCTTGCCACCAACGGTTGAAAGAATACGCGAAATGCGATTGTATGACAACGGTTGCTTGACGCTCTCTGCTATTTTCTTTATCATGAGACGCAACAGATTTGGATTGCTGATACTATTGCGTGCACAGATGTCACCAAGATATACTTTCTGAAAGGTGCTGCTCACATAATCACGCTTGACTGGCAAGCCGACACTTTCCGGCAGACCTCCCCAATGCAGATATTCATTATACAAGCGCATGAACTTAGCCTTGGTATCTGTTTGAAGCAGACTGTTCTCGTCATACTTTTGGCCGCCAACATCAAGATATTCCTTAAAACTAAACGGGTAGACTTCGACGGACAAATATCTGCCACCAAGCGTAGTCATCACCTCACGTGACAGCATCTTTGCGTTGCTACCTGTGATATACACATTGTATTTGTTGTCTGCCAGGCGTCTGGCAAACTTCTCCCATCCATCAATACTTTGTATCTCATCGAGGAACAGCATGGGGCGCTTGTCCGACAGTTCTGCAAAGCACTCAAGGATGAGGTTGAAATCTGACGCCTTGAATTCCTCCAGCCGGTCATCCTCAAAGTTCACATACAGCATCTCATCCCAAGTATGCCCCTGGCTCAGCAATTGCTGCATACGCTGGTAGAGCATGAAAGACTTGCCCGCACGCCGCAAGCCTACCAGAACGTAACAGGGAAAGCTACTCATATCCACCTCACGCCGGAACACTTTATATCGCTCTACCTCTACTCTATTGTCTAAAATGATCTGCTTCAGAATATCCTTGTTCATAACTTTATTAAGTGACAATTTATGAAACACCACAAATTTATAAAATACAATTTAATAAAGCAAGGAACAAGCGTATTTTAACGTTTACCAATTCCTGTTAACATGACAAAAACAGAATACGCTCATACTTTCGCATACGTTCTTTTATAAATATCAAGCAAAAATAGTTATGATTTACGGATACATCAGAGTAAGCAGCGACAAGCAGACTGTAGAGAACCAGCGATTCGAGATCAACAATTTCTGTAATAAGGGAAACCTAAAAGTCGATGATTGGATTGAGGAGACCATAAGCGGTACCAAGAGCTATGACAAACGCGAGCTCGGCGTTCTACTCGCCAAGGTAGGCAAAGACGACATCATTATTTGCAGCGAGTTGTCGCGCCTTGGCCGCAATCTGTTTATGATTATGGAAATTTTAAATATCTGTATGAATAAGGAGTGCCGGGTATGGACCATTAAGGACAACTACCGCCTTGGAGACGACATACAGAGCAAGGTGTTAGCCTTTGCCTTCGGCTTGTCTGCGGAAATAGAGCGCAACCTTATATCGCAACGTACGAGGGAAGCTTTGGCACGGAAGAAGGCAGAGGGAGTAGTACTTGGTCGACCAAAAGGAAAGCGTACCGCTCCAGAGAAGCATAAACTTTTCAACAAAAAGGCCTTGATAAAAGGTCGTATTAGCTCCTCCGTGCGCTTGCGCTCTGCCTCGTCCTTGCAGTTGGCGAGGATTTCGTTGCGTTTATCGGTGTTGATGATGAACGCCTCATTGCAACCTGTAAGAACTCCACGGTATATATTGATATTCCAGTCTTTCAAAGGCACGCCTACTGCCTCTATCTTCTGCTTGATGCTCTGCTCTATTGGAGACAGTATGACCCAAGAATCAGAAGAGGCAAAGGCATTGACGGTATGCTGTTGCTGAACAAAATTGCTCAATTTCTTTACACTATCCTTATTCTCTTTGTTTGTAACAGCACAGATTGTCTTTTTCTGATTCTTTTCTTTTCCGAAGAGCAGAATGTTTGTGTCAACGGTGGCACTCTCAAATATTTTTACTCCTGCGAAATCGATGAGCAAAATGGGGTTCGTGTTTTTGGCAAAAAAGGCACGCGTCTTTTCTCCATACCCTGCACGCATCCACTTGTTGGACGTAATGAAGCACAGATGTCCACCATCCTTAAGAAGCTGCCAGCCCCGCTCATAGAAAAGGCAGTACTCATCGCCTGTACGGGCGAATGTCTTATACTCCTGTTCCTCATATTTTTGCGCCAATGCTCCACCATTGTTTTGTAGTTGCACGTATGGCGGATTGCCTATGACGATATCGAACCCGTCCTTGACACCGAACATCCATTCAGGATCAAAGAACGGGGAGACCTCATTTTGATCATATGGATTCCATTTAGCAAGTTGAATGGCATCTGCCAGCTTCACCTCACTGCCTTTCAGCAGTTGAGCCAAAAGAAGACGCAGCCGGTCGTCTTCTTTGCGTAAAGAAGATTTTCTGCTTGCCGTCTTTGCATTGAAATGTTCGTGGCGGATTTCTTTCAGTTTGTTTTTTGTTTCTTCTATGCGCGGATCCTCGAAAAGATTGTGCATATTTACTTTCTTGATTTTGACAAGCGAGTCAGAGGATACAAACTTTGTCTCCAAGTTTGGCAGTGTAGGCATACCGAAGTTTGGCTTCGACGGGTCTTTGTCGCAGTCGCATATCAAGGAGATAAAGAAGCGCAACTTGGTTATTTGGGCTGCAATACTCTGAATGTCGCTACCATAGATACAGTTCTCAATAACATGCAGTTTTAGCTGGTATATATCATCTTCTGCATTCAACTTCTGTAGAATGTCAACGATGCGATTGAGCATTCCCATAGGGAAAGCGCCCGAACCACAAGCCGGGTCAAGAACTTTGATTGCCTTCAGTCTTCGGGTAATTTCTTTGTACTTGTCTGCTTCGTCCTCCCTGGGTTCGAAGTCGTCCTCAAAAACAGAGCGCACAGTCTCATTGTCACCGAGGTAGTAGATCAGACTCTCGTCCACCATAAAGTTGACAATCTCCCGGGGTGTATAGAAAGATCCACTCTGATTGCGTGCGGTCTCACGTGTCTCAGGGTTATAAGCTCCTAAAAGATTTTCGAATACCTTTCCCAACAGTTCCGGATCAAGAGCCACTTGCTGGTCATCGGGCGTATTTTCCTCAATAGTGAAATTATAACGACCCAGAATTGAGAACAATCCTCTTTGCGGGTCAAAGAACAGGTTATTTGGGATGAACGCGCGGTTGCGATAACGTCCATTGGCAAAACGTTTGTCGTTGCGACTGAATCCATCGTAATTGTATGCCACTTCAACACCATCAATGCGCTTTGTCTTGTCAAGGCATTCGAAAAGCCCGCCATTGAGGAATGGCACGGAAGAAAACATATCTATGACCTCTTGTTCGGATATACTGAACATCTCGGCATAGCGATAAAGATTCTTGATATCGCGATGCCCCTTCAGAGAGGCAAACCGGCGCTTGTTCCCATCTTCGTCCACAATAGCACGATTGAGCGTAGCAAAAAAGAGATTTTGTAAGATTGCATTGTAGTAGTTGCCATTGGCAGCATCCTGCGGATTGAAATCTTTTAAGACTCCCTTTAGGAACTCAACGTCAAAGAGCTTGCTGGGCACCAAGTCTTTTTGCTTGATAAACCACACAAACATTATTCGGGTAATGAGCCGTATAACCTTCGTCTCAATATTTTCGCGGTCGTCGGTCTCAGTATTGACATTATTCGGAAAGTAGACGCCCGACTCGTCGCTCACCGCCCAACTGTACCAGTCGAACAACTCATTGTAGAATTGTTTGGTCAGTACCTCCACAGAGAAAGCCTTCGTTACATCATCAAGCGTCTGGCTACTGTCACGCAACTGCACAAATCTCTCGTTGGCAGTACGGCAGGCTCTTCCTTCTCCCAAGAGATAGGTGTATCGTTTTGTGTCTGTAGCGAACTTTTTATACTGTTGGTTTTCATCGAAGCGATAATTCTCGCTGACATACGAGAAACGAAGTACACTCTCATCGCTACGATAGCACAACATAAAAGCCCCGGCAAAGCCACTGTTGCGCCATTCTTTGACAAGAAGATTACGCAAAGTAGCCTTGTTACGTTCTATCTGAATGTGTTGAGTAAGCTGTACCTCATAAATAGCTATCTGCTGATTGTCAGTAAGAGTAATCTTACCAAGATAATACGCTTGGTTGGCAACATCGCTGTTTACAGCAACTGGAGCAGGTGTTGCAAAGAACACCACGTTTTGACGGAATATATCTCGCAGCATGGTTATCCATGCTGAGCGGTTATATTTTTCTTCTAATATTTCTTTATAATCCATAGCTTATTATCTGAAAGATTCTGACAAAATAATTTGTGGAGCGGATTCAGGCCGAGAGCGTCGTTCCTCCTCAGCAACAAAATAGTCGTTGTATTTTTTTGCCATCGTGACAATTTCATCCAGCGCTTCGTCATGTGATAGTGTACCACGGCGCAGTTGCTTGCTCATGCGTTGCAACCGCTTGGGGATATCAGTAATGACACCATCACGGGCAAGAGATTGCAATTGTGCTATTTGTAATCGCACACTGGCATCTTGCACTTCATTCAAGAAGGAATTAATCAATGCCACCGCCGTTGCAACTTGAGCACCAAGTGCGTTTTGCTGGGATGTCTCTACCAGATCATCACTCGCAATCTGCTGGTTGACCGCTTTTCTGAACGCCTTGCAGGCTTTCTCTACATGTTTATGGTGTTGCTCTATTCTTTCTACCGAGGGCTCGATCTTATCAGCCTTAAAGAAATGGAAAGCCTCGTTGGCAGACAGTTCTGTTGTCGACGAATCGGAGACCCGATAAAAAACTTTACGAATATTTGTTTTCAAAAATACCAAAGTGTCATTGCTTAGTTTTATACCATTATATGTTATTGGCTCTCGCCCGCAACGGCTTCGGAGCGACAGCCGGCTTATGCGGTTATACGCTCGGCGATCGTTGAGGTATAAATTTCGCAACTCTTCATAGAACAGCATCTCCTCGTTTACATCCTCAGCTGATGCATGTTCATCAAACAATTTGTCGAAGGTGTCAAGGATCTCCTTCGTTGAGTATATCTGATTATCCTCACCAAATGTGGTTTGAAATGTTTGTATCTTAGACAGTGCTGTGCGGTTGAGCTTTATTTCCTTGTCGCCCTGCCGAGAGGGATAGAACACATAGTTGTAGATGTGTTTAGATACTGATCCTATACGATTTACACGTCCTATGCGCTGCATGAGCTTTGTGGAATTCCACGGTGTATCATAGTTGACTATCACGTTGGAACGATGTAGGTTGACACCCTCGGCAAGTGCATCGGTGGTCAATATAATATTATAGTCATTCTTTTTATTTGTGCAGTTAGCATCAAAATTCTCACGTATGGTTTTGAATTCTTTTGCACGATTATCAGCCGAAATTACCAAAACGTCATCACGGTCGATTCGTTTCTGCAGGTATTCCACAGTATCCAGAGATTCTGAAAAGACTACAAGCTTTCCTTCGGGATTGATATCCTTGTTAAACAGCTCATGTTTCAGAAGATCACTGAATGTATCAAACTTGGAGTCGTCCTTATCTGTGACATCTTTCCAGTCGGCTACCATTTGATCTATAACCTTTTGATCGTTTTTAAGCCAATCCAAGAACTCAGGTCTGAAATCATCTGGTGCAAAGACTTTATTTTTAGGGTTATCCTCCGCCTTTTCGTTTAGCTTTTGTTCAATTTCCTCATCAGACAGCCCGAGATCATACAAATGATTAATGTCCAAGTCAGGCGCAATAAACACTTTGCCTTTTGCAAACATGTCAATCATGTTCTGATTGGCTTGCCAGAAACGTTCAAGTGAGACCTTAAAAGCATAGAAACTGCTTTCAAGACGTTTTACAAGTCCAGTCTTACGTATGTTGGCCAATGACATTGATATCAGTTCTGCATTGTCATACAGTCCTTCCGACACCTCCGGTTTTAGCCCAGCTATAGCCTGATATCTAGAATAGATTACATCCTTTATCAGATGATCCACTGTCTTCTCGAACAAGTCGGCAAGGTGGTCGTTAAGCTCATATCGGTTCTCTTTAGGCCGTTCTACTTTAGGGAAGCCATTGATATCACTATTGTAGCGTGGTATGCTCTCAATGTCGGAGCGAGTACGGCGCACCGAAACCGGTTTGATGACTTTTTCGCGCACTTTCTCGGCCAATTTGCGATATTCTTCAAGGTTATAATTCGGGTCTCTCTTCAGAGCCTTGAATTGTTTGTTAAGTGGTGCAAAAAACGAAGTCAGATTACTAATTCCATCAATTGTGCACCGACGTGGGTCCTGAAACAGCAGCAGTTCGGTGTATATGTCCATCGGGGTATTATTCATCGGGGTTGCAGAGATGAGGATCACCTTTTTCTTGTAACCTTCGATATTTCCGACGTTCATGCGTGGCATCTTACAGATTTCCTGTAGTTTGTTGAAAGCACCTGCCGTGTGATTGCGGAATTTGTAAGCCTCGTCTACTAATACCAAATCGTATTCCTCAGCATTCCAATAGTTGTAGTTCTCTATATCAAGTACTTTGTCAAGACTCCCATTGCTGACAAACTTAGTGTATTTGTCGATGCCGAAGTCATGGAATGTCGTTTTCCAGTTCTGCTCTACAGCAGGGGGATATACCACAAGAATCTTTGTATTCTCACGCCCGTTCTCAATAAGGAACTTTTTGGCTATCATTGTAGCTATGACAGTCTTACCAAGACCAACTACATCTGCCAAGAAGAATCCATCGTTGCGCAACAGCTTCTGATAGCCATCGTTTACGGCATCTATCTGATAGTCGTATTTCTTATAACCCTCAGGCATTTCGCATGGATCATCTCCATCCTCACGTTTCACTCTGTCACCAAAGTATTCGATGAGCAGCTTTATGTACAATTCGTATGGGGTGACATCACCTTTCAAATAGGTTGTGTCCAAAGCTTTTCTGATATCTGTCGCTTCTATAGGGCAGTCCTTTGCTTCTTCCCAAAGTTCGTTGAATTCTTTCATAGCGAACTGCACGTCCTCGTTGTCATGAAGCAGGACATTGAACTCATATTGCTTGTCCTCTGATGTACCAAGGCCATAACCAGACAAGTTGCTCGAGCCTGTAATGACCGCAGCATTAAGTGTATTCTCGTTAAAGTCGTGAGGATAAAGAATGTATATCTTAGCATGAATCTTCTTACTCGGATGGGCACGAAGTTCAAGCTTTCCATCTAAGATATCCTGCAGCATCTGCATAATGCCGTCTTCTGCATCCTTAGAATAATTCGCATTCTCTATATCTCTTTTGTATTGATTTAGGTATTCTTCCTTTACTCCTTCCGGATCTCCGAAAAATAAAATGCCACGATTGGCTGCATCAGCAATAAACTTGTCTACATCAATACCAATCAAGATTCTTACCTTATCTATGTTGTTCAGGAATGGACGCAATTGGAAATAGCCCGACGAACGCAGAAAGCCAACAACTGCATCTAAGTTCTTAACCATAGGGTTGTTGGTCAGCACGCCTTCAAACTTTCTTATAAGCGTGTTTCCGTTCTTGTTAGTAAAAAAGCGAGTACTCATACGACTATTGTTCTTTTATGCTCATGCAAATTTACATAAATTGATTCAAATCAAAAAAAGAAAATGTATCTTTTTTATCATTAGGGTTCAGAAAGCCTATGAGAAAGCCTATGAGAGAGCTAAAGAAATCTTGTATCTTGATTATGCTATAAAGATTTGGTATACGCCAATTCATTTTCCCTCAGACCACTTACAGACCATGCAGAGGTCTTAACAGACCACATAGAAACTCTAAAATATCCTAACAGACAAAAAGTTATCATTGTTTCATTTTGAGAAATTGAAAGCAAATCATTATTTTTGTGGACGATAAGAATAGAGCCGCCCCTGCAAAGAGCCGACTTTTTTAGTATGAAACAATTGATAGAACATGGATAAAGAGGAGAGAGAAGTCATCAGACAAAGGAGAGATGAAGCTATCGCATTTGTGACCGCGGAGATGGCGGGGAGAAGAAAGAAGTATGATGCTTTCGTAAAGGAGCTGGAGGGAACTTCTTTGGATGGAGGGGCACCGGGAATGGAGAAGCTGTGTGCGTTGATATGGAGATGCATTCCACAAGATTTCCAAGTGATGCTTGAGACCGCTTTCCGCAATTTCTTTGGAGATGGTAATGATGGGGATCTTGACGAGGTTTTTGGTGTCAAGGACTTTAACGGACTTGCCAAGGAGTGTGTCGTAAACCGCAGAGTCATTGCTGTCTGTTATGACGGAGACATATCAGTTACCGACAAGAAAGAGGAATCGTTCAACGGGCTGTATCTGGATATGGAGGAATATGAGAAGCTGAAAAACAGCATTCCGCCGTTGATGCGGCAATCATTTATCGATACCCTTTCCTTTATGTTTGAGTCGGAGGAAGAAATGAAGGAATACATGACGACCATGAACAATTGCCTCATGTTCCTTTACGTAGTCTTGGGCGTAAACGTCCCGACTATGTTCGATAACCTGCGGAAAATAGTCCGTGAAGAACAGGACGAGATTGCTATCTTCGCCTACTACTATATTTTAAAGGATAAGGGACTGCAGAAGATGGCGAAGCTGTTGCCATCTATACTGTTGACAGGTGATGCCGGATACCAAGGGCTTGGAATATTCAGCGGAATCATCGGCAATTTTGTTTCTTCGTCTACTGCCATCGGCATTAATGACAAAAGTTCATGGAAGGAAGTGATGGACGAGACTGACAGTGATGATTTGTGGAAGGAGGTGGCAAACGCCCTGCGCTATGCCGAGGACAACCATGGGCAGAAGAAGAACATAGTGTCACTGGAAGACATGCTGAAAGGCGACACACACGGTGAAGTCATGTTGGCCATAGAGCAATTCACCAAAGAGTTCGACGAGTCCATCGCTATGGCCTATCTGCTCATAGCCCTTGAGGGAACAGGCTGCATGAAGAAACATTATCCCTTCTCCACCTTTGTTGAAGCTGTCAACAAGAGATTCGGAAAAGCCTACTTCTACCAGAAAGCGCAAAGGCGCTATAGCGACATTAACAGTATGCCAGGCATCCTGAATGAGAATAAGAGCAGCATGAGAAAAGCCAGAAAGATCATTGAGGACTGGAAGGAGATCTTCCTCAACTGCAATATCGACGATTCTTTATAGCTGCAACATACCATTATACATAAAGGGAAAAGCAATGGACTCACAGAGACTCCGTTGCTTTTTTTGTTGCCACACATTCAGCATAGAGGCTCAATGACATTCTAATCGTTGGTACAAAAAATTAAAGTGATTTTCGTTGTACCAAAAAGCCTAAAAAAGCATATTACCTTTGCAGCGAAATCAAACCATTAACTTCTAATACAATGAACAATTCGTTTTCTTTCGAGACTTTATTGCGGACACCCGTCTGCATGATGACCGGAGAGCAGCTCGCTTTCCTTGTAAGTAACCTGCCACTGCTCAACGGCCAAAGCAGCAAGTCCTCTTCATGTGAGGAGACAGCGAAGCCGCGCCGCCTTGTGTATGGCATCAAGGGCATTGCCGACACCTTTGGTTGCAGCATCCCAACGGCCAACCGCATCAAGAAAAGCGGTGTCATCGATGATGCCATTACACAGGTGGGGCGCAAGATCGTCGTAGACGCTAACCTTGCACTGAAGCTCGCCGCGGCTGCTAAAGATAATGATACTGCAAACCTTAACAACTAAAAACAATGGCACTGATAAACAGTATTAATGGTGTCTATGACACTGAGAAGAAATATTATATATATGGTGCTGATCCGGTACCGCCAGCAGATTCCGTGCAGGAAGACTTCGAAAAAGGAGGAGCCGAGACGGAGTCTGCGGCGGAAGTGCCCTCTACAGGGAACGTCAACATTGAGACTTCAGAAGCAGCCAGCCAAAGCAATGACGTTGCTACCGGCAACGATGTCATTATCCGTCCCGATGCGCTCATGGACAAGCCCGTCCATGAGTTGCCGACAGACTATCTGATGGGCGAGGTGGCAGAGATTGCCGACATCATCGCTCAGGTGATGGACTGCTCGGAGGATATTGTCATCTCCACGATGTTTGCGGTAGTGGCCGGTGCCGTTGGAACAAAGGTGAGAGTCTTTGACGGCAAGTACACCAACATGCTCAATGTCAACGTCTGCCATGTGGCTCCACCCGGAAGCAACAAGACACAACCGGTGAGTCTGCTGGTAAAGCCCTTGGAAAATATCAGCTTGCAGAAACACCTTGCCTATAAGGAGGAGAAGCAACGTTGCGTGGAGATGAAGGACACGGCGAACATGCCAAATCCGCAGATACTCTATGTCTCCAATCCAACTCCAGAAGCCATCAACAAGATGCTGGCATGGAATCCGCATGGACTGTTTGCACGCCGTGACGAGCTTGTAGGTTTCATCGAGGACTTGGGAGGACGCTACAGCAATGGCAGCGGTGGTATTCCCGACTTCCTGTCGATCTTCACCAACGAGCACATCTCTATCATCCGTGCCGGCGATGAGCCTTTGATCATTCCGAAACCTTATCTGACGGTTGTCGGGGGCATACAACCGGGTATTCCTCCTACGATACTAGGTAAGGAGCAGATGATAAACAGCGGTTTCAACTACCGCTGGCTCTTCGTCGCGCCGGAGATCAGAATATCATTGGAGCGGACGCTGATAGGCATCAACCAGGCGGTGCTTGACTACTGGGAACAGCTGGTCGTGAAGTTCCACAACATTGCGCCGATGACATTTACCTTTGACAACAAGGCCCAACTGCTTCTCAACGACTACTTCCGCGAGATAAGAATGAAGAAGTGTGAGAGAAATGATGTTTACATGGATGAGGTACGTGACAAGCTGTTCATCTATCTTGAGAAGTGGGCGGCGATAGCCACGCTGCTGCATGGTGACGAGATTGAGTTCTTCAGCAACATTCCCAAAGAGGAGATGGGCGACCACTTCGTCAATGACATGCCGTGCCAGCCTGTCATCACTGGTAAGGCGGTGGAGTATGCTATCAGATGTATGCATGTCTTTGAGGGATGGGCGGAGAAAGTACATGGGATGCTGCAAGCCAACGATGCCCAACGGCAGATTACCCTTGGCGATGCCATCCGTACGCTAAACCGGTTCCATCCCATCACGAACAAAACCAAATTCGCCGAGGGCTGTGGAATGACACGCGAGCAGCTCTACAAGTATCTGCCCAAAGCATGTAAGCCTTCCACGGCCAACGGTATGACAGACAACACGGTGGTTACACCGCTAAGCTCTGAAAGTACTGATGAACAGGGCAAATAGTGGTTGTGTAACCGTAACCCTGTAACCTATCATCTCCACAACAAGATGAAATGAGGCATCCGACAGTCACGGTTACACGGTTACAGTTACACGTCTCTGAAAGCCAGTGAGCATGGGCTCATACAAGGAGAAGAAGTGTAACCCCTTTACAAACAATAAATAAACAAGATGAGTAAATCCATATTCGACAAGGCCATAACGGTCTACAACAACGCCTACGACAACGTGGGCCGGAAGCAAATGATGGCAGAGTTTCTGTTCAATGACGACTGCCGCGAAGAAATAACAAAGATACGCGCCACGGCGGACAAGGCTGAGCGCTCGGCTCTCAAGCGGCAATTGCCATGTGCCACCATAAGCGGGGTGTTTGAGCCTACGCGCGGCAGCAAGAATCTCAAGGAACACTCCGGCTTCATCTGTCTTGACATAGACGGGCAGGACAATCCGAACATCAAAGACTGGGTTAATCTGAAATGGCAGTTGGCTGTGATACCCCAGATTGCTTACGCAGGTCTGAGTGTCAGCGACAAAGGGCTGTTCCTGCTTGTGCCGATCATGTACCCGTCATGCCATAAGGGACATTTCCTGCAGTTGACTGATGACTTTTCACGGATGGGTATCACCCTCGACCGCAACTGTTCCGACATCTGCCGTCTCAGAGCCAAGAGTGCCGACGACCGTCCTTACGTCAATGAGCATGCGCTCGTATACAATAAGGTGAAGGTCACAGAGCACGCAAAACCTGTCCGGATGGCAGACTTCTCACCGAATGGTGATGGTAATATTATCGGACAAGTGGCACAATGCTGTAAGGTCATAGCAGAGAGGAATGTCGACATCACCTCCACCTATGACAGTTGGATAAAAGTCGGCTTTGCCCTTGCCTGTCTTGGAGAGAGCGGCAGACAATTCTATCACTTATGCAGCAGTCAGAATGAGAAATATGACCGGCGGGAAACCGATCGAAAGTTTGACAATCTGCTGAAGGGCAACGGCAGCATTACCATCGCCACCTTCTTCAAAATCTGCAAGGATTATGGAGTATCACTTTATCACTAAATCGACGGAGCGTCTTTTGAAAGTTGAAGGGGGGCAAGTTATGCCGTTTGTCACTACAACGGCAACTTGCCCACCCATAAGGGGATGGGATTCAGTTCGCTCGAAACTCGCTTACTTTATCACTTTGTATATAAAACCAACCTGATGATACTATGAAGAAAAGTACACAAAACAAGACGGAGTACATACAGTTTCGTGTGGATTCTACGGTGAAGGATTTGGCGAAGAAGACCGCCAACGAACATTTCGACGGCAACATGAGTGACATGTTCCGCTACTCACTTTATCACTGTGATTTCAGTGGTGAAGGTGACAACGTTAACTATGACACCTTAGAAAATAGTTTTACACCTTTAGGGGAAGAGGTTTCAAGGTTGTTGGCAACCATCCACGAGGATTACATGAGCCAGAACAAGGAATTGAACCATATCGGCAACAACATCAACCAGCTGGCGCACCATGTCAATGACCAGTCGATTTCCAGCCCGTCGCCCATTACCCGCAGGGTGGCTGATGCCTTGGAGGACATCCGAAAGGCACTGAACGCCAACCGAACTGTCAACGCCAACATCTGGAAAAAGGTGAGAGAACATTTTACCAACAAGCAATCATAGTCTGACCAGGCTGTGGTCACTCTATGCCCAGGCCGTGGTCATCACATGACCAAGCTGCGGTCATCCAATGACCACAGTGCGGTCAACACAAAATAGAGTGAAGTTATGATCATAAAGAAGATAGACCCCGTCCACGGCGGCGTGTTCCCCGGGGCGGCATACAACGAGAAGAAAGTATTGGCAGGAGTGGCTGAGCTTGCCGGCCATGCCAATATCGACGGCAATTTTCTGCATACCCTGCACACACTTCATGCCGTGGGCATCGACTGCAGCAAAGAAGTGGAGCGGTATCTGCAAAGCCGGTCGCAGACCTATGGCAACACGAGGTCAACACAATGGCAGGTGCACCTCGCCCTTTCCTGCAAAGGACAGGAGAAGAACAAAGCGCAGCTTGTCGGCATCGCACATGCCGTGATGCGAGAGTATGGCATGGGCAAGCAACTAGGGTGTCCAGTTAGATGTTCCGAGAAACAGAGGCTGATATCACCCGTTGA